>Ga0180433_10005048_pt1 | contig 18135 bp, 20 predicted proteins | sample SS_ome_8_FD_132980 | JGI IMG/M metagenome (GOLD analysis project Ga0180433, IMG submission 132980) | Hypersaline lake sediment archaeal communities from the Salton Sea, California, USA - SS_1_D_1 metaG | ecosystem: Environmental > Aquatic > Non-marine Saline and Alkaline > Hypersaline >... | reverse complement strand
ATTTCTGATTTTGGAAGTTCAACCTGTGTTGAAGATCTGCCAGGTATACCATAAATATTACAAGAAACAAGTACATTTTCTGTAGATTCAAAAGAATCTTCAATATTTATTTCAATTTCATCTCTCTCTTTATCATAAACATTGATACTAGCTCCAATGCTTGAACATAAAATAAAAATTATTCCAACTACCAACCATTTTCTGTACATATTTATCCTCCTTACTAATTCTAATGTAAGGTTTATTATATAAATGCTATGCTATAACAGGGAAATGTAAATATTTTAGATTTGCTTTTTAAACTCAAAAACATTTTTTTATTGTATTTGAAAATTTTTCAATATTTTCAACGGTTGTATTAAATGAACACATCCATCTTACTTCTGATTTTAATTCATCAAAAACATGGAAAAAATACTTTTTTTGTAAAGATGATATGGTTTTTTTTGGAATTTTCGCAAATATTGCATTTGATTGAACTTCTTGAGTAATCTTTATTTTTTCAAAATTCCTTATTTTTTCATACAATAATTTTGCCATTTCGTTTGAATGTTCTGCATTTCTTAACCATAAATTATTCGATAAAAACGTCTCAAATTGTATGGATATAAATCTCATTTTTGATGCAAGTTGCATTCCTTGTTTTCTGATATATTCAAAATTTTTAGATAAGCCTTTTTTAAAAAAAATAACTGCTTCACCAAACATCATTCCATTTTTGGTTCCACCAAATGATAATAAATCAACACCTAAATCAGTTGTTATTTCTTTTAAATTAGCCTTTAGATAAGCTGCTGCATTGCATAATCTAGCCCCATCTATATGAACTAGCATCTTATTTGAATGGGCAAAATCAGTAATTTCTTTCAATTCTTTCTTACTATAGATTGTCCCAAGCTCTGTAGGTTGGGTTATAGATATAACCTTTGGTTGAGCTCTATGTGGATCTCCCAAACCAATTATATGTGGTTTGATTAGGTTTTTTGTAAGTTTCCCGTTATTAGTAGGAATTGTAATCAATTTACATCCTGTGAATTTCTCAGGTCCTCCACATTCATGAACATTAAGATGGGCAGTTTCTGCGCAGATTATAGAGTTAAAGGAGTTTGTAAGTGTTTTCAATCCTAGGATATTGGCAGCAGTTCCATTATAAACAAAATATACATCAATATTATTGCCAAAATGTTGCTTAAATTTTTTTACCGATCTTTTAGTGTAGTAATCTTCACCATATGCAATTGCATGATCAGTATTTGCTTTAATCATGGCATTTAAAATATCTTCATGTACACCAGAGTGATTATCGCTTCCAAATTGGTTATTAATTTCCATAATAAATACTTATTAAGGTATTATTAAATTCCTTATAATCTTTGACAAAAAAACACTTTTATAAATTATTTCAAATTGTAAAAAAACCACGATTGTTTTATTAATATGTTATTTAAAAAAGAAAATAGAAGTTAAATGAATGAAGTTACCTCCCTATTATTAATTTTTAATCTTATATTACTATTTATGCTAATTGTAGGATTTTGGGGATGTATCTTTTTTTATTATTATGCTATGTTCTTAGTGTGTCGAAAAACAATATTATCCTTAACAATTAAGCATAATACATTTATTTTCTAAATATATTAGATTAAAAAACTATTTTTTTTATATTAAATCAAATAAAACAATTGATAATTTGTATTAGTAATTTTTACAAATCGATACAATAACGAGATAATTTTATATATGAATTTTAACAAAGTATAACATAATAGGAATGGATGGTGGATTATGATATTAAATTGGACAAAGGGAAATATAAGTTTCTATACAAAAAGATATGATATAGCCAATCGAGCAATTAGAAAAGGTTGTTATGTTGTGTGTAAATTAGAAACACCTCATATTTTTAATAAATCTGTCATTTAAACAAACAATCGATATATTTTTTAAATATAAATCTGATTAGGATTATGGTGATTGTGAGGGATTTGGAGTAAATTTGTGATGAAATTTAGTTATAAAACTATTATAAAAAATAAAAGAGCAGTATCTGCAGTTATTGGTGTTATTTTAATGGTAGCAATAACAATTGCTGTTGCTGCAACCGTATATTATTATGTTAGTGGAGTTATTGGAGAAACGGAACCAGACACTTCAACAATTGCTCTAACAATTTATTCAAGAGATGATTCATTAAATGAAACAATTTGGCTTGTATCAGGTTATTCGGGTGAAGTAATACCTGAAGGATCCTATGAAACAATTCTTTTATTTCATAATGGTACCGTTGATTCTGGAGCAATTATTTCAAAACAAGATGTTATGAACCAGGGTTATATCAATTCAGGTGATACATTTAAAGTTCGCGCTTCGAGTGATGGTAATTTTGTATTTCTTATTACTGATAAAAATACTGGATCAACAATGTTTAGAAGCGTATCAACTAAATATTAAACCTTGCACAATAAACACTTAGCTTGATAATTTATTTTCAAACAAATTTTTTTTAAAAAATAGATATTTTAGATTATAATAACAACCGAAAAGTTTAGAAAGTATGTTTAATATAATTATATAAAAAATACTTGGGGGCATAAAAATCAAGAAATTTTGTAAAAAGAGATTTTATACTAAATTAAAAAATGTTAAGGGAATATGGTTTCATATTGTTGGTATTGCTTGTTTAATATGGTTTGCAATACGAGTTTTACCTGCACCACATCGATCTCAATATCCATGTCAACAGATTTCGTTATCTATTGCTGTTGGTTATATTGCATTTTGGAGCGGATTGTTTTATTTATTATCTAAATGGATAAAGAATGTAAAATTCAAAACCTCTGCAGTTGTTCCCTCAATACTTGTTTGTTTCATATTAGTTTTCTCAGTGACAGGTTTTGTTTTTGCAAACTACAATACAAAACAAATAGAATCATCAGAACCATGGAACCCAATCACAAAGGATCCTATAGGTACTCCTCACGGTCTTTTTCCTGGTAGAGTAGTATGGGTTTGGAATCCTGATGCTACTGAAGATGATCTTGATGGATATTGGTGGAAAAAAGAGAACAACAATCAAGAAGTAATTGAACAAATGTTATCTGATGGTTTACAAAATTTGATGGGATCTGATAATGATAGCACATCCTGGGATCTATTATTCAAACATTTTAATGAGATTCATGGATACGGCAATATTGGATATCAACCTGGAGAAAAAATTGCAATAAAAATCAATATGAACAATAATTGGAATTTGTATGGATCAACTTATACTTCTAAAGATAATGAAAGAGATGCAAATCCTTATGTGGTTAAAGCTCTTCTTAGAAATCTAATAAACAATGTTGGAATAGCACAAGAAGATATCACCGTGTATGATGCTTCAAGGAAAATTGGAAACTGGTTTTACAATCGTGTTTATTATAAGGAATATCCAGCAGATACATTAGAGATAGAATTTGAAAATGTAAATTTCGTTGATTCAACTGGGGGTGCATCGGGTCGTCAAAAGGTTGAAGCAAGTAATGAAAAAATTTATTTTGCGCATGAATCCAATGTAATTAGAACTCTTCCAACTTGCGTCGTTGAATCAAAGTATATTATAAACATGCCATTGTTAAAAAGACATCCTATTAATCAAGGGGTGACCCTGTCTGGAAAGAATTTTTTTGGAACATGGATTGAACCAGTAGTTGACATTCACGATTATCATACTTCAGCTTTTACTTATGGAAATCCCGCTCCTCAAACAGAGTTGTTTGCACATGAACATATTGGCGGAAAAACAATTTTGTATTTTGGTGATGGGACTTTTGCTACAAAAATTGATCATAGGACTATTGACAAATTCCAAATGTATCCATTTAATAACGATTGGACAAATAGTTTATTTTTATCTGAAGATCCAGTTGCTATAGATTCTGTAATGTATGATTTCTTACATGCCGAAGGCACAAATCCAGTTGAAGAATCTCAATATTATTTACACCAATCTGCAGAGCCGCCTCTAGATACTTATGATCCTGAAAATGATGGTGAATATTTATCAGAGAGTTTGGGTGTCCATGAACATTGGGATACAACATTTGACATTTTTTCCCCAGATCGATATGCAGGTCCAACAAATGAAGGAATTGATTATGTAGGTATAGGTGAAGAATATGCAAATCCTGCAATTATTTTTTCAAATCCTGCTGAAAAAACCTTATATCTATTTGGAACAAAGCTTACCAAATTCCCCATAACTCTAATAATAGGCGGAATACAAGTCGAATCAAAGGTTAATGGATTATTCACAGATGTTGATAAAGTTGAATTTTATCTAGATGGGAAGTTAAAGTATACTGCAGAAAAAGAACCATTTACGTGGCATTGGATAAAGCCGGGAATTTTTAAACATACAATACAAATTAAAGCATACTACAATGAAATTAATTCACTATCGGCAAATATGACTGTTTGGAAGTTCTTATAATAATTATCCATTCTTTTCTTTTTATTTTTTTAATAAATACATTAGCAAAAATATACAATAGAATTTATATATATAATTGTTAATTTGATAAATAGATATTATGAATAACTATTATTTTATTAAAAAAATTCTAGCTAATATCTTTATTTTTTTTCTAATATTTGTAATATTGACATCAAATATTAATGCAATTTCAGAAAACTTTTCAAACCAAACATCGAATCAAACTCCACATGATCCAATTTGCATAATTGGTAACGAAAATTTTATCGAGGAAAATGGTGTTATTTCTGGTTTAGGAATTCAAGAAGATCCATACATCATAGGTGAATGGGAAATAAACTCATCTGGTTCTAATGGAATATTGATAAGAAACACATCTGCATTTTTCGTAATTAAAGATTGTTATATCCATCATGGAACTAGTTATTTTGAGGGTATTACTTTTATAAATGTAACCAACGGAGTAATTGAAAACAACTTTATAACCAATTGTAGAAACGGAATTATGTTTAAAACTCAAGAGATTGGAAAAGAAAATTGTGTTTTTAATACAATTAGTAATAATACAATTTCACACAATAAAAAAGATGGAATAAATTTTGAGCACACTAGTTATGGATGGCATAATAATAACACCATCTTTTCAAATAATATTTCTTTTAATAATAAAGGTATTAGTATGATTATGTCAAGTGAAAATCAAATAATTTACAATAATATTTTTTCAAATTTAGAACATGCTATAATACTTTTTATGTGTGATGGTGGGGGAGAAAATAATTTAGTTCACCATAACAATATAATAAACAACAATATTAATGATGAGCAAGTATTTGAATATGGAGATCCAATAAATTTTTGGGACAATGATTATCCAAGTGGTGGAAATTATTGGAGTGATTATTCAGGTGAGGATAACAATCAAGACGGAATAGGTGATAAATCATATTCAATACCAGGTGGGGTTAATGTTGATAGATATCCCTTAATGTATCCAGTTGGCCAAGGGGATCTGCCCCCAAATGTAGAAATTATAAATCCAAAAGAAGGATACTTTCATTTTTTGGGACTACCTTTAATAAAAACTCCATTTAATGTAATTAGTGATACAGTATCATTTGGTGGTTTTCGATTTAGACCTGTAATTATAAATGCAACAGATAATGAAGATGATAATGAAAATTTAACAGTTAGAATATTTATTGACGGAAAAGAAAAAGGAATTGCCACCTATTGTTGTGATTGGAAATTATATGAATGGTTTTGGACAGGCTTTTCGTTTGGTAAATATTTTTTAAAAGTAGAAGTTGAGGATTCTTTTGGAAATAAAATCAATCGTGAAACCAAAGTTTGGAACTTTTGTATAATATGATCTTAAGGATTATTTAATAAAATTTTTAATAAATTCTTACTTTTCTCGATTTTAACTTTACCAAATGATAATTTTTTATGAGTATTTTTCCATTTTATTTTTAATAGTACTATAACTCAAACTAATAATAAAAATATTTTTTATCCGAAAACAGTCTTCCTCGTAAATAATATATGTTGGCGAATTGTTTTTTCTGTTTTAATTTGTAGAATCGTTTTCATAAAATTGAAATTTCTTTTGTTTATGCTTAGCTGTCAATTTTTTATATGTCTCAGCGTTTTTCTTTGCAATTTTTTTGTAATTTTGATCTTGTTTTATAACTTTTCCAGGAACACCCAAAACCAGGCTATTTTTTGGTATCTTCATATCGGTAGTGACTAATGCATTTGCTCCGACAATTGAACCAGAACCTATTTCAGAACCATTTAAAATTGTTGCATGAATGCCTATCAAGCAATTATCTTCAATTTTAGCCCCATGGATCATGGCACAATGACCAATTGAAACATTTTTTCCTATCTTAACATTGTGTTTATTGTCTGTGTGAATTACACAACAGTCCTGTACATTAGATCCTTCTTCAATTACTATTGAATTTTGATCTCCCCGAATAACAGCATTAGGAAAAATTCCACAATTTCTATCTATTTTTACATCTCCAATAATAACCGCAGTTTTTGCAATAAAGCATGATTTATGAATATCTGGCATGGATAAAAACCAAGGCTCAGAATAAAGAAGAATATCTTATAATTTTCGTATAATTTATAACTATAAAATAAAATAAATAAATTTATAAAATAAAAATATATATCGTCTTTTTGGGGGAAAGAGGTATGTGGAGTGTAAAACTGCATTTCTCCAAGAAAAATATTATTCCTCTTTCTCTCAAATTTTCCGATTTATTTTTTATAGTTAAAAATTGATTATTGTTTTTATGAAAAAGCGAATATCTAAAAATGATGAAAATTATGATTTAATAAAAATGTTGAAAAAAGAAGATAAAAAAATAACAAAAAAAGAAAGGAAACACAAAATTGTAAGGCAAAGTAGAAATTAATACAGTTGTATAACTATCTTTACGTATTTATCTTAATCGTATTAATTTTATTTTTAAAATATCATAACATATTTAATTTAACTAAATATTTAGTTTTTGAGGTCGATAATTTATGAATGTGATTGATTCTATTGAAGAAATTGTGGGAAAATTATGGCAGACTTTAAGTGTAGAAGGACCTCTTGATGAAAGTAAAATTATAAATGAAATAAAAATTAATAACAATCTTTTCTATGGTGCAGTTGGATGGTTGGCAAGAGAAAATAAAATACAAAAAATTAACAGTAATTACTTATTGGGGACGACTAATCTTACCGAAAAAGTTGGTGCAGATGCCGGTAAAGTATGGCTAGTACTTGATACCTGGGGGGAGGTTGATGCTTTATCGATTTCTAAATTAGCAAGAATAAATGAGAATGATGTTTTTCTTGCGATAGGTTGGTTAGCAAGGGAAGGAAAAATTGAAGGAAGAATCATTGATATTAAAGAAAATAAAATAAAATTTTGGTTAAAGTAATATTATCAAATCAATGATATATCATTCTATTTTTTTTTGATAACAAATGTACAACAAATGTTAAATAAATATTTTTTAAGATTTAGTATATAAGGTGAAAAACCATGGATTTTAGTCTTAGTGAGGAAAAAGAAAAGAGATATCTTTTGTATTTAAAACGTCGATATGGAAATCAAAGAGCAAAGGCCTTTTTTAAAAATAAAAAAAATAAAACAGAATTTCAATAAAATAAATATTAACTTTTGGAAAAAATTCCCTTTATTCTTTTTAAAATATTTGAGATTTTAGAACCTTCTTCATCATTAGTTTTTTTCAATTTAATTTTGGAAAAGATACCTTTAATTTTTCCAACAAATCCCGATTTATCTTCTGTTTCTTTGCTTTTTGAAAACTTAGAAACAAGGTTTTTAATTTTTATGAATCTTTCTTGTTTTGATTCTGTTTTTTGTTTATCAATATTCAAACCAACGAGGTTTCCTTCATCATCAATATCCAATGTAAAAGTACTTCTAATTTCTTCTGTTTTATTTAAGGTAGGCTCTACTTTATTAGGAAAATCCGTCTTTCTAGTTACAATCCTTGATTTTAACAACCTTTTTAGAAAAGTATCATTTTTTACCTCACCATTATTTATTTTATTATTTTCAGAGTTTTCTAAATTTTCAGGCTGTTGAAATTCTTCAGATGCTTCAGTACTGTCATCAACTTCTTCAAACTGAAACTCATGACCAATGTCTGTATCATTATTTATTTCATTATTAATATCATCTTTAATTTCAATAAATTCAATATCGTCAGTAAAATCATTTTCCTTTTTTTGTTTATCAGTATTATTCTCAGAGCTTTTTAGTTCTTCAGAGTAAATTACATTCTTTGGAATGTTTAATTCTTCTTCAAGATTATCAATTTCTTTTATTAATTCAAGAATTTCATTATGTGATTTAATATTTGATGATTTTTCCTTAGTATTTTGACTTATTTTATCTATAAATCTCGCCTCGCATATTATTTTTAAATCAATTTAATTCTAATTTAAATAACGATAATTGCTAATTAGCTCAGCTAGAACGTAAATATGAATTATTATGCTTCTCCTTATCACCTAACCCTCTTAATTGCATCTATAAACATTTACTATCTTAAAAATATATCCTAAATTGATTTATCTAAAAATTTTTTCTAAATCTTAAATGGTAAATTATTCCAATAAAAATTATTATTCCTACAATGACTATCATGTATATAAATTGAAAATCTTCATAATTTTTAATAATAATTTCAGATTTGGCTGAATCATAACCAGCTTTAGATGCTAGAATCTCGTATGTATTGTCCCAACTTAAATCAGGAGCGTTAAATTTTACAGTCCCTGTAAAATCTGTATATTTTATAATATCTTGAAATTTTATTAACACACCTGATATTAATTCATTTTCTTGGTTTCTAGCAGTAACTGTAAATTCTTCATTTTCCATTACTGATGGAAAAGTGTATATAAAGATCTTTTTTGAGGGTTTACCATTTACTTCATCTTGAGAAATTATTTCTATTGAGGCTGAAACTGGTAGATAATTATATTTATTTGCAACTATTGGAAAGATTGTACTGTTGGTAATATTTGGAGCTAGAAATTGTACCAAACCTGCTTCATTGGAAACTTTCTGAATTGAATTGAATGTAACGTATGCACCCTCGATAAAATTACTATTTTTATCATTTAATGTAACATTAAAGATTTCTGATCCCAATACGAAATCATCAAAATCTATAAGTAATTCCTTATCATCATTTTCAATATTTCGTACTGTGAATGTATCTTCAGCAAAATTATATCCCTTTTTTATTGCATAAACGTAATATTCTCTATCAAGAAATACTGAGGGGGCATTAAAATACAAAAAACCATTATAATCAGTTTGGCTTGGAATTTTGTTTGTGCCTCTCCAAATATCACAATTTTGAATTGGATTTCCAAATTCATCAGTAACAAAAGTAGTTACCAATTCACCTTCAAATAACTCAGATGGATCAGTTGAAAGAACTAAATTATATTCAAGATCTTTTGCAAAAAAATTAATAATTATTTCATCATCATAATATCTCTTATATCCCTCCTTATATACATCTAATGAAAAATAATTTTCAGTATTTATTAATGGAGTTTCAATAGTTGCATATCCATCTTCTGATGTAGTATATTCACCATATTTTATACCTTCATAATATGCGTAAATCGTGACGTTTTCTAAACCTCCATTTTTATTTATAATTAAAATCTCTAAATATTCTTTTCCAGCCTCAATAATAAAGGGATTGATTAATTCCATCAATTTTATTCCAATATTTTTATCAATAATTTTGATAACTGTAGAATTTTCAATAAATCCAGATTTAGTCACACTTAAACCATAATTAGTTGTAACAAGAACATCAGGTGCAGTTAATTTAACTACACCTTCGGCATTTGTGTAAAATAATGAAGAATTGAAAAAAACGTTCACTCCTTCTAAGGGCATTCCATTACTTGTTATAGTTACGTTAAATTCTTTTGTTTCATCAACAATATTGTTTAATAGTTCAATTTCCAAGGTTTGTGTGTCATTTTTAACTAAGATGTAATAACTATCATTCAGACCTCCAGGAATACTTGCACTAACTAAAAATATTTGATCCCCGATAGGAACTGAGGGCATTGTGAATCTTACTAAACCAGTTGTGCTATCTGTTTTATTTACCATATCAGAATTACCAAATGAAACTCTTGCTTGAATGGGATTATCATTTAAAGTAACTAAAAATTCAACAATTTCTCCCTCAAAAACAGTATCAGGTCCAGTAATTTTCAAATTATCTTCAGCCTTTACTGAATTGAAATTAAACGAGATAATTAACAAAATCATAACTATCCAATTTATAATTTTTATTTGCAATTTCCCTCCTATTAAAATTATTATTTATATTTTTTAATTCTAAGTAATTTGATAGATAAAATGCATAATTCCTTATTTAACTCTTTAGTTAAAATAAGTACATTCGAAAGTAATATAAACTTGTATTAACAATTGTTAATATATGGTGAAATAAAAAATTGAAAATTGCTGGCTCGACTTTTGATGAACAAGAAGGTGAAGAAATAGAAGCAATAGTTAAGGTATCCTTAATAGCTAGAAGAATTAAAAATTTACCGAATAAGAAGAAAAGACAAAAAAAGCTTAATAACACAGATACGGAAATTTTTAATGAAAAAAATATTGATATAGAGTTTAAACCAAATATACTAAAAATATTTTCAGCTCGTGGTTTAAATTAATGTTAAGAGTACTTCTCTAAATATTGTATTATAAATAAAATTAAGAAGGCTTATTTAATACAGAAAATTAGGTTCATTGATGGGTTGGAGGTATATTGATTCAGGTATTGCTGATCCTTACTTTGTAACAGCTGCAGATGAAGCTATATCTATTGCTTTAAAAAATAAAAAAATTATTAGAAATACAATTCATTTTTACCAAAGAAATAAACCTACAATATCAGTAGGGAGATTTAGAAATATAAGAGATGATGTAAATTTAGAAAAATGTAAAAAATATGATGTAAAGATTATTAGAAGAACTTCTGGTGGAGGTTCAATTTTTACTGATAAAAATTGTCTAATTTATAGTTTAATTTTCAATGTTCTGGATACAAAACTAAAATCATCTCAAGATATCTTTAAAAACATCTGTGGATGCATAACTAAATCTTTTAAAAAATTTGGAATGAACTCTGAGTATAAGTATCCAAATGATATTCTTTTAAATAATAAAAAAATATCTGGATCTGCACAAATTAAAAAAGAAAACATAACTTTGATACATGGTTCAATTCTCTGGGATACCGATCTTGCAATAATGAAAGAGGTTCTTAAAAACAATAATAAAAAAAAAGTTACTACAATTAAAAATGAAATGGCTTTTACTCCATCAATATTTGATATAAAACATGAATTAATAAGTGGATTTGAAATGTATTTTAATGTAGATTTTAAAAAATCAAGTTTTTCAAATTATGAAAGAAATACGATAAATAAATTGCTAAAGGATAGATACAAAAAGGATGAATGGAATTTTTTGAGATAATACAATGAAAGCTAAAATAGTAAATGCATTTACAGATTTAATTTATGGAGGTAATCCTGCAGGGGTTGTAACAGATTTTTTGAATTTCAGTGATAATCAAATGATAGAAATATCAAAGAAATTAGCTGTTTCTGAAACTGCTTTTTTATTTCCAAGTAATAATGCAGATTATAAGTTACGTTTCTTTTCACCTGAAATGGAAGTAGATCTATGTGGTCATGCAACAATTGCAACATTCTTTCATTTGGCAGAAAAAAAAGAATTTGACAATTCTAAGGATAAAATATCAGTTTCTCAGCAGACAAATACTGGGATATTGCCTATTGAAATTCATTTTAAAAACGATAGAGTCCTGAAAGTTATGATGACTCAGAAACCATTAAGGGTTATTGATATTGAACTGGATTATAAAAATATTGCAGAATCTTTAGGTATACAAGAAAATAAGATTATTAAATCTATCCCTAAACAAATTATTTCAACTGGTTTATTTACTCTTCCTATTGAAATAGATTCCTTTGAAACATTGAAAAAACTCAAACCAAATTTTAATAAAATAAAAAAAATATGCTTAGAAAAAAAATGTGGGAGTTTTCATATATTTAGTTTTGATTCTATTGAAAATAATTCAAAATATCATGCAAGAAATTTTGCACCTGTTTATGGCATATGTGAAGATCCTGTTACGGGAACAGCAAATGGAGCAGTTTCATCTTTTCTTTTTAAAAATAGGTTGATTCACGAAAAAAAATTTATTTGTGAACAAGGAGATATCATTGGTAGGCCTGGCAGAATACACATAGAACTTGAAAAAGACACAGTGAAGGTGGGGGGAAAAGCAAAATTTGTAAAAGAAATTAACATCAAGGTGTAAAATGAAAAAAACAAATATTGCTGTTAGTCCTTATAATTTTCTTCCAGAAGTTTTTGGAGATTTTAAACTTCCAGATAAAATAGTAATATATGATAGTACTCTACGTGATGGCGAACAGATGCCGGGTGTGTCATTTTCACCAGAACAAAAACTTGCAATAGCAAATAAATTAGATGAAATTGGTGTACCTGAAATCGAAGCAGGATTTCCAGCAATTTCTAAAATGGAAAAAGATTCAATAAAAAAGATTTCAAATTCTGGACTTGATGCAAAAATATTATGTTTATCAAGACTCAAAAGGGAAGATATAGATGCTGCAATTGCTTCTGATGTTGATATAGTCTTACTTTTTATTGCATCTTCCGATTTACATATAAAACACAAACTCCATTATTCTAAATCTGAAATAAAAAATAAAATTATTGATTCAATAGAATATGCAAGTGATCATGGTCTAAATCCCAGTTTTAGTACTGAAGATAGTACTAGATCATCATTAGATTTTCTAGAAGAATTATCTATTTTAGCACAGAAAAATGGAGCCAAAAGAATTGGCTTTACTGACACTGTTGGATGTGCAATACCACAATCAATCCAATATCTTTTTTCATACATGAAAAAAAGATTATCATTACCCATTTCAGCACATTTACATAATGATTTTGGTCTAGGCTTAATAAATGCAATTACAGCGTTAAATGCAGGTGCAACTCATGTATGCACAACAATTAACGGATGGGGGGAAAGAGCAGGTAATGTACCATTGGAACAACTTGTATTAGCATTAAATGTGTTATATAAAAAGGATTTGGGAATAGATACTACTCAATTATTAAATCTATCTGATATGATTTCAAAATTCACAAAAATTCCAACTCCAAAAATGCAACCAGTTATTGGGAGCAATGTCTTTACTCATGAATCAGGTATTCATGTAGCTGCAATTCTAGAAAATCCTTCAACTTATGAACCAATTCCTCCTGAATTAGTTGGTAATAAAAGAAAATTAGTATTAGGAAAACACTCTGGTCGACATATGATTAAAAAAATATTGGAAAAATATAATTTAGATTCCAATGAAGATTTAATTTCCGATATGGTTTTAAAAGTAAAAGATTTTGGTGAAAGATTTGGAAATATGTCTGAAGAACAAATTAATGAAATAATAAACAAATTTGACAGAGATAAATGATATGAAAAAGGTATTTCGTTGTTATTATGTTTGGCCAAAATTTCCATCCATATCCATGTCAGGAAATATATGTAAGTTAAATTGTAAACATTGTAATCAAACATATCTAAATGATATGGTTGGTATAACCAATTCTAATAAATTAGTTGAAGAATGTATAAAATTATCTGAAAAGGGTTGTTTTGGTTTTTTACTAAGTGGAGGATGTGATAAAAATGGAAGGATGTTAAATTTAAAAAAATTGCTTCCAGCAATAAATAAGATCAAAAAGGAAACCAATCTAATTATTAAACTTCACGCGGGTTTGGTTGATAAAAATCTTGCAGAAGATATTGTAAGTGCAGGAGTGGATATTGCCTCCGTAGAAGTTGTTGGTTCTAATGAATCAATAAAGGAAATCTTTAATTTCAATGCAACTACAAAATCTTATAAAAATACTCTTGAAAATCTTGAATTTGCTGGTATGAAATATATTGTTCCACATATCTGTATAGGATTACACAAAGGTAAACTAAAGGGGGAATTTAAAGCATTAAAAATGATTAAAAATTCATGTGATCCATCAGTTTTAGTTATGATAATTTTTAGACCTACAAAAGGCACAGTATTAGAAAAATGTGAAATTTCAAATCTTGAAGATATTTCATCAGTTATAAAGGAAACCAAGAATAAATTTCCCAAAAAAGACGTTTCTCTTGGGTGTATCAGACCTAGATCTAAATATAGGGATGAAATTGAAATCATTGCTTTAGATGCTGGTGTAACGAGAATGGAAATTCCTTCAAGAAAAACTATAGAAATTGCTAAAAAAAGAGGCTATTTAATCAAAAATATTAATGCATGTTGTGCATTACCCGAAGATCTAGAATGTAATCAAGAGAGGGATGTAACTATACCCCCATAGTAACTCTTAGAAGATCTCTAGCACCCGGAGAAAATCCAAGTATTAAAATCCCTATTTTTATTAAATTTACAAAGGTTTTATAATTTTTAAGTTCTTCTCTATACAAAATATCAAAAACATAAATCACAAATACAATTAGAAAAAATTTTACTATTGGAAAAAGAGGTGGCCATATTTCCATTAAAAGATTTGATGCTGGATGTTTTTCAACATATATTGGAAGCCCCATATTTAATGGATCATAAATGCTTATGTAACTAGTGAATCCATCTACCATATGACCAACGATCATTGCTAGATTAAGAGGTTTTTTGAACGCCAAAATATTGTCATTTTTTTGAAATTTCTTTGAAATTAAATATACAACAACAGTTACTATGCTTACCAATACAACAATTAACAAAAATATATCAAAACGGGAATCATTAACTGATGTACTCCATTGTTCTATAAAAATCCATTTGCCTATTAAATAGATCCCAGGCAGTAAAAATAATAAACCACCGGAGAAAACCATTGAATTTACCGAGATATATTTATTCTTAATAAAATTGTAAAAAATAGGGACAAATGAAAAACAGGAAATTGTGTAAAAAATAAATGGTTCAAAATTACTATAACCGTATTTTGCACCATACATCCAAATTAAAGTAACAAAAATATTGACAACTAAAAGAACAATTATTGTAATTGATAAGCTATATTTGTAATTTTTTTGGTTTTTTGAATATCTTTCAATAATAGATCCAAAAATTACAAAAAATATAGCAAAAATTGCTATTTGTAGATAAATTAGAGGAGATATAAACCAATATACAAACGGAATTGAAAAATAATCTGCATCTTCCAACACTCTAGAAACAGGGCCATAAATGATATATGGCATTAAAGCTAGACAAAATCTCCAGTCGATGATTATTTTTAATTTTTTTAATAAGTTATATATTCCAAATAATGAAATTATAAGTAATAATCCATATGTAATTTCAGAAATTAATGTATATCCTTCAGTTGCTACAATACCATTATGAATTGCTGTTGATGCGTTTGGGTTTGCATCTGCAACAAGCGGCCCCCAATAATATTTCCATATCCACTGATCATAAAATAGTGAGGGAGCAAATATACATCCAATTATTACGACAGATAAAATTATTGCTAAAACACTGTAAATAATTAAATATAAATTTTTATCAAACCAAGTTTTCATTTGAATCGATGCAAAGAAAAAATAATATATTAAAGCAGCGGTTTACTTATTTGAATTTGGCATGGAGCGCTTTACAAAATTAAAAACAATGGTTTTCCCTAGAGAGGTAATAGTTGGTCACAAAACCACAGATCAAATAAAAGATATGTGTAGACGAATTACAACTGGTAATAAAATAATGGTTGTTGTTGATAAAAACACCAAAAAAATCTGTGGTGATAGAATTGCAAAGATACTCCAGGGAGCTGGATTTGAGGTAAATATAACTACACTTTCTACCCCTATTGTTAGGAAGGATATACCAGTTGCATGGCCAAGTATTAAAGAAGTAAATTTGGTAGTTAAATCAGCAACTGAGAAAAAATCAGATTTTTTAATTGGTGTTGGTGGTGGTTCGGTTATTGATGTTACAAAATTAGCGTCCTATGAACTTTCAAAATTTTATATTAGTGTTCCAACCTCAGCTGCTCATGATGGTATGGCCTCTCCAAGAGCATCAATAAAAAACAGAAAAGGTTCGATTTCAAAAACAGCGGAATCACCAATGGCTATTCTTGCCGATACTTCAATAATTTGCAAAGCTCCATACAGAATGCTAGCATCAGGCTGTGCAGATGTCATTTCAAATCTTTCTGCTGTAAAAGACTGGGAACTTGCCTACAGATTAAAAAATGAAGAGTTTAGTACTTTTGCAGCGTCCTTATCTGAAACCTCATCATCATTATTACTTGAAAAAGCTGAAGACATACGATCAGGTTTAGAAGAAGCTGTTTGGCAGGCAGTTAAATGTATGATTGTTTCAGGAGTTGCAATGAGTGTTGCTGGTAATACCAGACCAGCTTCAGGTTCTGAACATATGTTTTCTCACATGTTGGATAAAATTGCTCCAGGAAAAGCCTTACATGGTGAACAATGCGGTGTTGGAGCAATAATGATGATGTACCTACATGGTGAAGATTGGGAAAAAATAAGAGATTTTCTTAAAATTATAGGTGCCCCTATTAATGCAAGAGACCTTAGAATCCCTAAAAAGAAAATAATAGAAGCATTAGTAAATGCCCAAAAAATAAGACCTGAAAGATATACCATACTAGGGGAGCAAGGTTTAACAGAGGATGCGGCAAAAAAATTAGCAAAAATCACAGGGGTTATATAATGACACTAATAACGTTGATCGGTGAAAAGTTAGCTAAACAAAATGAGGAATTCATTTATTTAGGACCAAATAATGAATGTAGAAACTGTAAACTAAAAACTGTTTGTTTTAATTTACAGCAGGGTAGAAAATATAAAATAAATAAAGTAAGAGATAAACAACATTCATGTAGTATACATGAAGGAAATGTGGTTGTTGTAGAAGTAAATCCTTTACCAATTATTGCTTCAATAGATAAAAAGGAATCTGAAGGGAGCAAGATAAAAATAAATAAAATTGAGTGTGAAAATATAGGTTGTGACAATTATCAATTGTGTTTGAATCGAGCTATTCAAAGAGATAAAACATATAAGATAAAAAAAATACATGAAAAAATTGACTGTCCGGAAGATTTCGAACTATATAAGATCGAACTTTCTGATTAGTGACATTTGATATTGTATATTAATCCTTCTTCTCCATAATAGTTACCGATATTTCCATACGGATCTTCAACAATTTTTTGCCAATTACTCAAATTATTAATTGTGAGATTTTCTTCATTTGAGGTATAAGCAATACCAATACAAATAATTGAAGAACCCGATGTTTGGCAATTCCAAACCTCCCCAATCATTTTAATGGCCAATTGTTTTTCAGAGTCAATACAATCATAAATAATATATTTTGTTTTATGATTGTTAAAATTGTACCGTTCTCCCATAATCTTTGAAGATTCAATAATCGAAATTTTATCTTTAAAATTCTCTTGAATAATATTTTTTAATATATCATATAGTTCATTTTCATCTTCTAAGAAAAGACTCTTTAAGGATGTAACTATTAAAGATGCTGAATATTTGCCTTTTACTTCATATATAACATTGCACCATTTTTCCAATCCTAGAAAATGCAATCCTGTATTTCTTAATGAAATATTTTCATACCAACCATTTACTAAAAAATCGTTCGGGACATAAGAACATTTAAGATTAACACACCCTGATAAAGAATGTATCATTAAGATAGATACAATAAATAGTAAAATTTTTACTTTTTTTGAATATCCTGCATCCATAATATTATTTATTAAATATCAAAATGGTTACTTTAAATTAACTACAATTTAAAATATTAAATAAAAATTTTTTAAATATCGGCTTCTTTTTTCAGTATTTTTGCCTTATCAATATCTTCCCATGTAAAATCTGGGTCGTCTCTTCCAAAGTGTCCGTATGCAGCAGTTTTTTTGAAAATAGGTCTTTTAAGATCAAGT
>Ga0180433_10005047_pt1 | contig 18136 bp, 14 predicted proteins | sample SS_ome_8_FD_132980 | JGI IMG/M metagenome (GOLD analysis project Ga0180433, IMG submission 132980) | Hypersaline lake sediment archaeal communities from the Salton Sea, California, USA - SS_1_D_1 metaG | ecosystem: Environmental > Aquatic > Non-marine Saline and Alkaline > Hypersaline >... | reverse complement strand
TTTCGGTCTGTCGTGCCTTTATCACTACTATCCAATTCTACCACCTGTTTAAAGATACAAGGGGGTTGAAAAAATACTTTTGAGACAACCTGTCAGGGGGGAATCACATAATCAAAAGCAGGTGACTAAGGGTGAATTAGGGCTTTATCAGCACTCTCGTTTAGAGTAGTCATATGGATAATAATCACGAGTTAATTATTATAGGTGGTGGTCCAGCAGGGCTTGCTGCTGGTATTTATGCTGCCAGGGCGAGGATATCTACATTATTAATTGAAAAGGGCTTGCCTGGTGGCCAGATTGTTAATGCCGAGCTGGTGGAAAATTATCCCGGCTTTCCAAACGGTATTTCCGGTGCAGAACTGGTTTCCTTGATGGAGATGCAGGCAGTGAAATACGGTCTTGAAATCACTATGGCCGAAGTAGCAGGTGTTTCTGCAAACGGTACTGATAAGTTTATAAAAACTGACAGGGATGAATATAACGCTAAGGCTGTAATTATCGCGAGTGGCTCCGAATACGCCCGGTTAAATGTACGCGGTGAAGATGAATTTCGCGGCAAAGGGGTATCCTATTGTGCCACTTGTGATGGGGCCTTCTTCAGGGATAAGGCAGTTGCGGTTATCGGAGGCGGCGATGTGGCATTGAACGACGCACTGTTTCTAACTCGTTTTACTTCAAATGTCAAAGTAATCCATCGCAGGGACCAGTTACGGGCGACAAAAATTCTGCAGGAAAGGGCGTTCGCAGAACCATCAATTGGATTTATATGGGATACTGTAGTAGAAGCCATTAGCGGGGAAGGTCATGTCGATAGATTACAGTTGCGTAATGTGAAAACAGGCGCGAAATCCGCTTTGGAAACCTATGGCGTTTTTATCGCTGTAGGATTTCGTCCAAATACAGGTTATCTCTCCGGATTTCTTAGCTTATCACCGGAAGGATTTGTAGTGGTCAATAGCAGGCTCGAGACCAGTGTTTCAGGCATATTTGCGGCCGGAGACATACGCGTTGGTTCGCCGCGGCAAGTGGTCACTGCCGTCGGCGATGGCGCTACTGCAGCGATACTGGCGCAAGATTATATTTTATCATTGGTTTAGTGAATGAAAATGCGACGATTAGGACGAGTAGGAGGGGTAAAAGGGGTTCAGCCAAGAACTTCCGAAAATGAGCCGTCAATAAAAACCCTTTCCTACAAAAGACTGACCTGGGTTAATATCGAAAATCCCACTGAGCAAGAGACGGAGTATCTCGCCGAACGATATCCTTTCCATCCACTGGATCTGGACGACTGTCTCAGTAAAATCCAGATGCCCAAAATAGACGAATACGATGAATATCTGTTCATGGTTTTCCATTTCCCTGTATTTAATCCCGAGGCAAGAGTAACTACACCGAGCCAGGTCTCCATCTTTGTTGGTGAACACTATGTAATAACGCTTCACCGTGGAGATCTAAAACCTCTGGTTACCCTGTTTAGAGGATGCCAGTCAAGTGAAAAAGTGCGTGAAGAAAGTATGGGTAGAAGTTCAGGATATCTTCTATATCTCATCCTCGATAGACTGGTAAACTACTGTTTTCCTATTCTCAATAAAATAGGCGAAAATATAGAAGAAATTGAAGACCGCATTTTCAGTGAAAGACCACGCTATACGGTTAGAGACGTCGCTATACTGAGAAGAGATATTATCTCATTTAGACGTATAATCAGGCCACAGACCGAGGTGGTTGAAGTACTGGAGAAAAGCGAATGGCCTATACTTAAAGAAGATCCTGAGGTATATTTCGGTGATATTGCAGACCATCTGAGGAAGATAAGGGATACTCTGGAAGACTATAAAGAGGTTGAGGAAGGTCTCACGGACACAAGCAATACACTATATTCATTCCGTATTAATGAGGTTATACGGGTTCTAACGATTATTTCAACAACTATGCTGCCTTTGACTCTTATTGCCAGTATCGGTGGAATGAATATCTGGCCGTTCAATAAGGATATTGGAAATCCCGGCGTCTTTATTGGTCTGGTAGTATTAATGCTTCTGATAATCATTCTGATGTTGATTCTCTTTCGTTCACGTCGCTGGATTTAATAATGCTCGTATCCAATCGATTCGTTGTTATCGCCGCAGTATTCATTACGTGTCTTATTACATCGAATATCATCGCAGTAAAACTGATCGATCTTGGTATCGGGTCTTTCGAGATCGGGGGATTTGAAGTTCCGGCGCCCTTGCCCGCCGCTATAATAATTTTCCCGCTCAGCTATATTTTTGGTGACATCCTCACAGAGGTTTACGGCTATCGGCAGGCGCGCCGAGTTATTTGGCTGGGATTTCTCTGCAATCTGATCGCAGTTGGAGCCTTCTGGCTCGCTGGGTTAATTCCGGCATTTAACAGCGAGTATCAAATACAGGTGCATGATGCCTACGTGTTCATATTTAACTATGTTCCCCGCGTACTTGCAGCATCTTTTACTGCATATCTTGTTGGAGAGTTTGTGAATTCCTTTATCTTAGCAAAGTTAAAGATAAGAACTGGCGGACGTTTTCTGTGGTCAAGGACGATAGGATCAACTGTTGTCGGACAGGGACTGGATACTAGCATCTTTATTATTATCGCGTTTGCTGGAACACTACCGGGTGCTGTGCTCGGTAGTATGATTCTCACACATTGGGTGGTTAAAACCCTTTATGAAGTTGTTGCGACGCCTTTGACATATGCTATTGTAGGATATCTTAAGAAAAAAGAGGGTATCGATACCTACGACTATGATACGAATTTCAATCCATTGCTGGTTGCAGAACGCTAAACTACTCCAGAAAGGAGTCATCAAATGGAGATTAGAATTTTAGGTGCTCATAACGTTGAATCTGCAACGACCAGGATGACATCACTTCTCATCGACGGCATTCTCGCTGTTGATGCCGGGGCACTGACCAGTTCTCTTTCTCTTTCGGAGCAGGGGAAGGTTAACAGCATCTTCCTTACTCACTGCCATTACGATCACATAAAGGATGTTGCAGCGATGGGGCTTAACAGTTCTTATTTTCAGAAAACTACCCATGTCTACAGTCAAGCCACCACGCTGGAAGCAATTTCCGCTAATCTGCTAAACGGTGTGATATATCCCAATTTTACAAAGGCACTATCGGAAAACAAACCTTCTCTGGAGTTTCATACTATCCAACCCTTCATTGCGGAAACTATCGATGGATACAGAGTCATAGGGTTGCCTGTGGATCATGCGGTACCTACGGTAGCCTATGAAATAAGTTCACCTGAAGGCCAAAGTTTCTTATTCAGTGGTGATACGGGTCCGGGTTTATCGCGATGCTGGGATCATATATCGCCCCAGTTGCTTATTGTGGATGTGACGTTACCAAGCAGGTTCGAGAAGCAAGCCGTTCGCACTGGGCACTTAACACCCAATCTACTTGCTGAGGAGTTAAAGGCTTTCCATAACTCGAAGGGTTATTTACCATCCGTAGCTTGTATACATGTAAGTCCGATGTTTGAAGAAGAGATCGGGGAAGAAGCACAGAGAATAGGTAAGGATTTGGAACTGGATATCTCTCTCTGCTACGAAGGGATGGTAATAACTATTTAATTCGGACTAAAGGCCCATTTCCCTGGCCACACGTTCCAGGTGATAATCAGTATCCCCGAAAAGCATCTCCATACCCTTTGCTCTCCGATAGTACAGCTGCATGTCATGGTCTTGAGTCAGTCCAATAGCACCATGGATTTGAGTACCTTCAACGCATGCCTTCCTGTAGATATCACTGAGCCATGCCTTTGTCATGGATATGTCCTTACTGCCTGGCAGCGATTCGCTTAATTTCCAGGCCGTCTGGTAGGTAAGATCCCGTGCGCCAGCAATATTTGTTGCCATATCGGCCAGTTTATGCTGTATAGCCTGGAAACTTCCGATCTGGCGCCCGAACTGTACTCTCTCAAGGGCGTAGTTTGTCGTCATTTCCAGAACCTGTTGAGCACTGCCTACCATCCAGGGACAAAGGGCAAATGCGCTTTGGAGAATAATATCATCGACTATCCTCCAACCCTTATCCAACTTTCCGATACAATTGGATTTGGGAACCTTAACTTTTTCAAAGATGACTACTGCTTGTTTATCTCCGGTGAATGTATTGAGAAGTTTGGATTTAATTCCTGTACTCTTGGTGTCAACCAGGAAAAGGGTTATGCCGTTCTCCTTATTTCTGCTCTCCTTGGTTCTGGCAACTACAAGATAATAATCTGCCACATGACCGTAGGGGACGAAGAATTTTGTTCCATTTAAAACGTAATTTTCCCCCTGCAGAGTTGTACTCATTTCAATATCCGATGCACTGTAGCTACCGTTTGCCTCCATTACTGCGAATGTAAATATCAGTTTACCTTCAATTATTTTAGGAAGAAATTCACTCTTCTGCTGGTTTGTTCCGTATTTCTGAAGGGTTAATCCGCCGCTGACAACCGAAGAAATAAAAGGACCCGGAACTATAGCTCTGCCCATTTCTTCTAAAAGAGTAGTGAAATCAAGGAAGCTGAGCCCGCTGCCACCGTATTCTTCGGGGAAGATAAGACCCATCCAACCTAAATCGGCCATTTTAGACCAGAGCTCGGGCGAATAGCCCTTTTCATCTTTTTCCACTTCCCGTACCAATGTTTTAGGGCACTCTTTCTCCAGGAAATCCCGTGCCGCATTTTTTAGCAGTTCCTGTTGTTCGGTTAGAGAGTAGTCCACGTGTCCTCCTTTTCATCTAAGCGGCAGTTATGATTTATTTGGGGATATGGATCCCCCCTGTATCCCCCCGTGGGGGATTTTTTTATTTCGGGGGCTGTTATTAAAATTTTAGCCTATTCCCACATGCAGCCCAAATGATTCTAATAAAGATTTTTTCTGTTCCACTTCCTCTTCAGTATGGGATTTTAGACTGGCCAGTGTATATTCTATGCCCAGCCTTTGATATTTGCTTTTGCCAAATTCATGATATGGCAGAAGATCGATCCTTTTAAGTCCCAGTTCATGCATAAGGTTTGCCAAAGCCCCAAGGTTTTCCTCACTATCATTGTAGTTCGGTATCAACGGGACGCGAATTATTACAGGTGTACCTCTACGTACAATCGTTCGTAAATTGTTTAGAATAAGTTCATTGTTGACACCTGTGAGTTCTTTATGCTTTACAGGGTCCATATGTTTATTATCGAAAAGGACTAAATTTGTATAGTCAAGTATATGTTCCAGCACCTCTGGCTTTACGAAACCGCAGGTATCCAGACATGTATGGATTACTGCGTCTCGGCATCTCCTGAAAAGCTCCATGACAAATTCGGGCTGCTGGGTGGGTTCTCCTCCTGAAACGGTTACACCCCCTCCGGAGTTCTGATAGAAGATGGTATCTTCTTTAACCTCTTCCATTACTCTGTCAACAGTCATGATCTTGCCACTGAGCTCCCTTGCTTTTGCGGGACAGACTTCAACACATGTTCCACAATTATTACACAGGGTCCGATCTATTGATATACTGCCATTATTTAGATCTGCCGAAATAGCACTATTTGGACAAACTGGAACACATCTGCCGCAGCGCTGACACAGATTCTCGAAGAAAAAGAGCTGAGGATAGGGCCTTATTGATTCAGGATTGCTGCACCAAAGACATCTTAGGGGGCAACCTTTCAGGAATACGGTAGTTCTAATGCCCGGGCCATCACGGGTCGCAAACCGTTCTATGTTGAAAATACAACCTGTAATGTCTGAGTCTTTTATTCCTGCGGATTTGCTCAAAGGTAAATTCTTCGAGTCAGCCATAAATAAGATCGCCCTTCCGTTTTCGCCATTATGTTGATCTATCCTCTCGGGAGACCTAGTCCTCTCGTTGAGATAATCTGCTTTTGAATCTCCGAAGTGCCGCCGGCGATCTTATAGTGAGCGGATTCCTGATACATATGTGCGAAATATCCCTTTAACTCAGCGTGCTCGGACTCCCCTCGTATTGCACTTACGGGGCCCATTATCTGTGTTGCGTAATTGGCAAGATCGTGTGTCAGTTCGGTACTTACCAGTTTGGACATAGCGATTTCACTTAAAGCCCACATTTTATTTTCCTGCATCCAGGAAAGGCGCCGCGATATAACGCCCGTAACAGCAAACTTCATCTCTAATTCGGCAATCTTGCGGCGCACCAGAGGATCTTCTGATAGAAGCTTTCCATTTCGTCTATGGGTTTTGGTATACTCTATCAACTCTTCAAGCGTACGATGAAATCCCGTTGTTACCACAGCGCGCTCGAACATCAATGCTGCGCCAATGATATAAAATCCCTGGTTCAATTCGCCAACAAGATTCTTCTTGGGGATTTTAACATCGTCATAAAAAACCTCGCAGGAATGATATCCACTCATGATATAAATAGGCCTAATAGTTATACCGGGGGTATTTTTCAGGTCGCAGATTAGTAACGAAATACCTTTGTGTTTTTTCGGATTTTCGGGATCCGTCCTTACAGCAAGCCAGCCATAATCGGCGAAATCTGCCTTGGTGCTGTACATCTTCTGCCCATTGATAAGGAAATAATCTCCTTTATCTTCAGCTTTTATAGCTAGAGAAGCAAGATCCGATCCAGCCTGGGGCTCTGTGTAGCCCAGGGAGAACTCGATCTCACCGCTGGCGATGCGTGGCAGATATTCCTTTTTCTGTTCCTCGGTTCCATGCATCATGAGGGTAGGACCGACCACCATTGGCGCCATAACGGAGAATGGTTCCGGTGCATACGCCCGTGCTATTTCCTCTTGAATAACATAGTTATCAAGTGATGTAGCGCTGATTCCACCCATTTCCTTTGGCCATAACGGGCATAGCCAGCCTCGTTCTCCCAATCCGCGGAGGACTTTTTTTGTATCCGCACAATAAGGATGGTCGTATTTAAAATCCAGCCGGCTTTTTTCGGTTACATTTTTTTCTAAAAACGAACGTACTTCAAGGCGTAAACGTTCTTGCTCTGGCGTAAAACTGAACTCCATAATACAGGCCTCCATTTCTAAAAAACCATGAATAGCATAGAGTGCGGCAGATAGCTGGAGTAGATGCTCCGGACTATGCTAATATATATAGGTTATCAGAAATAATGCTATTTTTCTGCGTGCAGTATTCTGCGTGCAGTATTTATATAAACGTTCTCAAGAACTTCAGGTTTATGTCCCGCGGCCTCCCAATCTGAAAATAATACCTGATACTGGAAGAAAGGATAGTCTGAGCCAAACATGATCTTATTTTTTACGCGGGTATTTAGCTCCCTCTTAAAAACTTCGTGATGGTACTTGGGTCGCCAACCGTGAACTTCGCAGTAGACATTATCCTTATGAATCATTACTGCCGTCATCTCATCGATGAATGGCCATGGGTAATGATGCCCGATGATGGTTAGACCGGGAAACGCAGCAGCCACATCGTCGATATTGGGAATTGGATTCTCTGTAGCCAGCCGTATTCCCATTCCGCCACCTTGGCCAGCCCCGCCGGCAGTCGCTCCAACCGTGATCTTGATAGGCACATTAGCTTCCTGGCACAATTCATAGAAGGGCCACCACGTCTTGTCATTGGCCGGTACTCCTGCCATTCCTGAGACGAATACACCAAAGCTTCCCAGCTGTGTAATGCACCTTTCAACTTCTTTGAGAGCGGTCCAGATTCCCCAGTCGAGTGGAACTCCGACCCAGAAACCGAGAACGACATCGGGGTAGGATTTTTTCAATTGACCAACGTAGTTGTGGCGTTCCCTCACATGTTCGAATTCTGTAAAACCAAAGGGTTTACCTGTGGCACAAAGGATTACTACCTGGACTCCGGCATCCCTCCAGTCCTGTGCCTGTTCATCTTCTGTCTTGATGCGCATGCCTGAGGTTTTAAAGTATTCTTGCAGGGCTTCGATCATTGCCGGATCTCTGCTTACAGCGCCTTCCTTCGTGCTCATCAAGCATTCCATATCGATGGCTTTAACGTTCATCTGGGTTGCCTCCTTAGAAGTGTGATATTTAATAGTAATTAAGCGAAAACGCCCTCTTTTTCCAGCTTCCTGATTTCCTGTTTTGACATACCCAGCAGCTTGCCGTATACATAATCATTATCCTGGCCCACTTTATGCATAGGCCCGAACTTCAGTGGCGTGTCCGAAAAGTAGATTGGATAGGTGAAAACAGGAGATATTCCCGCCACAGGCCACTCCACGCCGGGTTTCTCAAAATCAGCGGAGTAATATTCAGTCTCGCGGTAAAAATCATGGCCGTTGAGGTGTTCACTACGTGCTAAATCTTCGCCCTTGGCGACTATTCCAGAAGGTACCCCTGCCTTCTGCAGTGAATTCATCACCTGATAGACGGTCTTTTTAGAAGTCCACTCTCCGACCTGTTGATCAAGTTCTATGGCATTAGTAACCCGATCCGTGGCAGTGGCGAATTTCGGGGATTTGGTCCAGGCGGGATTGCCAATCGCCCGGCAGAAGGATTTCCATTCCTCTTCGTTTGTAACAGCGATAGTGCACCATCTATCTTCGCCTTTACACGGATAAGCGCCATGAGGGGCAAAATAGCGGTGTCGGTTTTCCCTTCTTTCAGGGATAACGCCATTTGATTGATAGTCAAGAAACGCTGGACCAACGGTAACCACGCCGGATTCGTAGATAGGACACTCGATCATACAGCCTTCACCGATGCGTTTTCTTCTCTCTAATGCACCGATGAGAGCCGTAGCGTTAAATACGGATGTGTGGTAATCCGAGTACGATATATTGGCTACACCGGGATTGTCAGGCGATCCGCTCATAGTTGATATGGCACATGCATGTTGCATTAATCTACCATACGCTTTGTAGCCGCCGTATGGTCCGGTACTTCCCAGGCCTGTCTGCCACAGCACGATCAAATCCTTCTTCAAAGAGCGAACATGATCGAAATCAAGACCATACTTCGTAAGTGCTCCCTGCCCGAGATTAGTAATATAGATATCGCTCTTTTTTATCAGCTCTTCCATAACCTCTTTGCCCCTGGGCTTTCTAACGTCAAGGGTAACGTTGCGTTTTAAGGGACGATATTCGAGCTGTAAAGAACCGGGAGCAAAAATGGGACCAAACCAGGACATATCGAGCGACGTTAAGGTTTCTATTTTGATAACCTCCGCGCCCATTGAGGCCAGCAGACGAGTGGCCAGTGGTAACGCTATGTAAAGTCCAAACTCAAGAACTCTAACACCCTCGAGCGCTTTCTTGACCATAGCTCCGCCCTCTCTTTCTTCTCAATAGAAAATTTCTAAATTACGCCGGTGCTACGCAGTATCGCTAGGTCATCTTTTGAATAACCCAACTCACCGCAGTATATCCTTTCGTTGTCTTCACCAATCAACGGTGCAGCCTTTACCGGAGGACCAATAACGTCACTGTACAGCGGACCTTTAGGATATTTCATCTTGCCGACCACGGGATGATCTAATTCTACCCAGAATCCGCGAGAATTCAATTGCGCGTCATCGAGCAGGGAAGGGACATCGTTAACAGGCATGACGACCAGTTTCCTTTTCTGGCCTTCGAGAAAGATCTCTTCTCCCGTTAGTCTATCCGTGAAGTCGATGACCATAACATTTACCATATCACGTACAGGCATGCGGGATATCAAACCACCTTTGTATTGATCCTGCAGTACTTCTTCGTTACCGGTTACTTCGTACATCCACTGCGATAACGCATCCCATTCCTGTGGAGTCACGACACATAGCGAAATCCAGCCGTCTTTGCAGGGATACAGGCCGCATGGGGTAACCATGGCGTCCATAGATCCTACTCGCGCTATGTTTTCTTTTGATTTATTCCACATTGCTACTGGCATTTGCTCGTGGTAGAAGGTGATCATGGCCTCCTGCATCGATATATCCACGTGTTGGCCTTTGCCTGACGTCCCGTCACGATAGAACAGTGCCGCTAAGGTGCCGGCAGCTCCGTACTGCGCTCCCGGATATGTGGATTGCTCGCCTCCGAGATTTAGCGGCTTATCGTAAGGTTCTCCGACAAGCTGCATATAGCCGCTCATCGCCATTATATTGATATCAGTTGCCTTGAAGGTACTCAGAGGACCGTTTTGACCATATGGGGTAATAGAGGTCATAACCAACTTTGGATTGATTTTTTTCAGGACTGAATAATCCAATCCAAGCTCTGCAAGATATCCTACAGGGAAGCTTTCGATAACGACGTCGGCCTGCTCAACTAACCTCTTTAATATTGCCTGACCTGTTTTGTCTTCTATGTTCAGGGTTATCGAACCTTTGCTTGTATTGAAATAGAGAAAGGGAAGGCTTTTTTCCGGATTAATATCGCCTTTGTGGAAAGGGCCGCGAAATCTGAGTTTATCTCCTCCAGGAGGTTCGATCTTAATTACATCGGCTCCCAGGTCTCCAAGAAGTTTGCCGCAGTAGACGCCCTTCTCATCAGCCAGATCCAGCACCCGATAACGAGGAAGAAAACCCGATTGTTGTTTGTTTTTTGACATAGTCTACCCCTTTTACAGTATTGGATTAGCCAAACAGCAGGCGAAGCGAGGTTGAATAGCGGAAATAGTTGCTATTATGTGCTTTGTCTGGAAACATGATCACTTGCAGTACTTAACGTGGGAAGTGTATCAGTAAACGTTAGCAAAGTCAATATTTTTGTTGATCGTAAGCTAGTATAAGTTCGTGTTCGTTTGTTAAATGGGGTTTTATTACTGAAAGATAACATTTTATAAAATCATTGTGTTCAGGTGCATATGGGTGCTTTTTTCTGATTTGATCCCCCCCTTAATCCCCCGGTGGGGGGAAAATATATTCTGGGGGGTACCCCCAGACCCCCGTCCTCGCTCAGGCTCGGATTGATCCCCCCTTAATCCCCAAGTGGGGGACACTATAAATTCGTGAGCACAGCTCCCGAACCCCCGTCCTCGCTCAGGCTCGGATTTTTTGTTACCCCTTTAGTTCCCCCTCGGGGGAAGTTATTAGTTGGAGGTATCCTTAAATCCTTCTCCGGAAGGATCCCAGACCCTCGTAGATCCTTCGCGAAGCGGAAGCATCGCTAAGGCTCGGGCTTTTTCCCGTCTTCCTTCCCCCTTTGATAAAGGGGGACCGAGGGGGATTTCGTATGACACCGTTCGCCCTGAGTGCAATCGAAGGGTCCTCGCCGAACGGTGCGTTTGTACTTCGTTCCTTCCATATAAGATTCAGCAACATGCTTACGACTTCAGCCCTCGAAGATCCTTCCGGCATCTGAAGGATTCCGGAGACTTGACTAAGGTTCCCAACACGCTCTCTTTTTCTGGTGGCGGTGGCAACCCAGGTTCAGGAGCGAAGCGCATGAGGGCCGGGTGGGCGGGAAATAATAGCGTATGATCTGCTGGGTGAAGACGGAACAGTAGGTGGTGTCTATCAATATCCATACGTGAGTGGTTCGACAGGCTCTTCACATGGCGCGATGAATCGCATAACCGAAAGAATATAAAAATTCATTTAAACGGGGAGGGCCGCTGAAGAAGATGCATCAGTTCTGTTTCTGAAAGTTCCCGTATCTTGCCTTCTGGCAGACTACCCATCTTCAGGTTACCTACTCGTATTCGTTTTAAGGCATGTATTTTGTGTCCTATTTCAGCAAACATGCGGCGCACCTGCCTGTTTCTACCCTCATGGATGACTATACTATAGTTAAATGGCTGTTCTTTGATGTGCCTGACCTTTGCTGGATATGTGATACCATCCTCAAGCATAATGCCCTGTTCCAGTTTTTGCTTTTCTTCTACTAGTAGCTCTTTTTTTATAGACACCAGGTATTCTTTTTCGTGTTCGTATTTAGGATGTGTCAGTTGATAAGCGAGTTCGCCGTCGTTAGTCAGCAGCAGGAGGCCGGTGCTGTTTTTATCCAATCTCCCTACGGGATAGAGACGTTTATTTTTATATTTACCAGGAAGCAGATCGGTAACTGTGTGACGTCCCAGCTCATCGCTGGTTGTTGATACAATACCTTTGGGTTTGTTGAGCATGAGGTAGATTTTTGATTCTTGTTTCAGGGGGATGTTTTTCCCGTCTACAGCAACGTTGTCTGATTCGGAGACGGGGTATAGGAAATCTTCGATAACGCTTCCTTTGACCGTTACTCTGCCCTGCTTAATTAGTGAAGCGATGACTCTTCTCGAACCAGCCCCCGAGGAGGTGAGTGCTTTCAGTAGCGGTATGGATGACATAAATAAATGTCCTCGAATTTTTCTTTAGTATACAAAGTATTTGCCTGAAACTAAACGCTAGCGGCTGAGACTTCCCTAATGAGATTGCTGGAAAAGTAGTAATACCCATCACCATAAACCCATACGTCAAGTACCATTTTACCCCCAGATCATCCCCTTTCCGATCTATTGTTCAGTTGTCATAACGCATGCTAATGTTTTAACAAAGATTACAAGCAAAGAGTACATCGCATGCTAGATAATAAAGAAGATTGCTGATTAACCAAACTGAACATATGGACGCATATAAAGGTTCCATTCTAATAGTAGATAGCGAGGAATCAGCCAGCCTTTCGCTGGCTCATAAATTGGAAGCGGAAGGTTACTATTGCGTAACCGCTGCAAATGGTGATGAAGCGTTACGAACCGCTTCAACGTATGGCTTTGACCTCCTTATTGTCAACGCAGAAGGGGAAGAAGACCTGCTCAATCTCAATGTGCTTTCTCAATTCAATAGCGTACATCCTGACATTCGGGTCCTGATGACCAGGGCGTCTGCCGAAGAACCGCTTACCGATATATCAAATTTCCAGGGAACGTATGAATTATTAATCAAACCATTTGATTTCGATGAACTGTCGTTGAGAGTGCAGAACACGATTGATCTCAAAAATCAGTGCAAATCAAACGTGGAACCAGTCCACCAAGGTCCCTGGGATAATGCCGACGGCAGATTTATATCGTTGTCAGAAGCGATGAATGATGGCTATGTAGTTATACAGGACTCTAAGGTAATCTTCGCCAATGAAAAAGCTACTGCCATTATAGGATACACTCCGGAAGAAACTATGGGGAAACGAATAAATGATTTCTTGCCTTCCCATTTAGTCGATGACGTCGCAAATATTCACAAAAAAAGACTGCAAGGGTTGTCAGTTCCACAAACATACGAAATCACATTACCAGGAAGGGACGGGGCATATTGTTCCATCGAGTTGAGCGTCAGGCTTATTGAGTACAAAGAGAAAACCGCAGTTTCCATGGTGATAAGGGATATATCCGAACGTAAGCGTGCCGAACAGGCTTTAAAAGAGAGCGAAGCACGGTACCGTTTACTCGCTGAAAATGTTACCGACATTATTTTTACCCTGGATATGAATCTTGAATTTACCTATGCAAGCCCATCCGTACAGCAGCAGTTGGGATTCACGCTGCAGGAAATTGCTTCGTTAAGACTGGAACGTATCGTAACCCCATCGTCTATGGCGGTTATTACGCAAATGGTAAACGAAGAATTGTCTGTTGAAAAAAGGGATCATAAAGACATACACAGGTCACGGACTCAGGAATTTGAGTTATATCGCAAGGATGGTTCTACCATATGGACAGAGTGCAAGATAACCTTTCTACGAGACAATGAAGGGCAGCCAGTGGGTATTCTCGGCGTATCACGTAATATTACAGAACGGAAACGATATACACAATCACTCAACCTGGCCTACAAAGAGTTGAAACAGATATTTAATCACACGCCTAGCGGGATGTGCGTCATAGATAAAAATTACACTATGCTCAAAGTTAATGATACCTTTTCTGCTTTATTAGGTATAGATAAATTCGATGCACTGGGCAGGAAATGCTACGAGGTAATACAGGGATCGATGTGCCGCACCGATAGATGCCCGTTACACCATATTGTTAATGATGAAGACCGTATTGAATTCGACTCCGTCATAACACGTCTAGATGGAACAAAAATACCCTGCTTCATTGTGGGAACTCCATTCGAAGGGCCTGATGGAAACCTCATTGGTATAGTCGAAAGCTTCATCGATATCACCGAGCGTAAACAGGCAGAGGAGCAATTAAGGAAGAGCGAAGAGAAGTGGCGCTCTCTTGCTGAAAACGCTCCGGTCATGATTATGCATATTGATCAGGATGGATTTATACAATCAATCAACAGAATACCCGATGGATTAGGACAGGACGCGGACACTGTCATAGGACAGAGTGCTTTTGATTTTATTTCGGAGAAATATCGCGCAGAAGCGTATAAAGTGTTTACCAGAGTTATGAAAACCGGTATAACTGAATGTTTTGAAATGAAAGGCGCTTATACCGGAAGGTGGTACCATACTACAGTTGGTGCTTTCCGGCAGAATAACGAGATTGTTGGATTAACTGCCATCAACGTGGAAATTACAGATCGTAAGCAGACCGAAAAAGCGCTTCGTGACGGCGAGGAGAAATATCGCGAGCTTGTGGAATTGCTGCAGGAAGGCATATGGATGATCGATGAAAACAATTGTACGTCGTTTGTGAATCCGGCGATGGCCTCGATGCTTGGGTATACTGAAGGTGAAATGCTCGGCCGACATTTGTTCTCATTTATGGACGAAGCCGGTATCGAAATCGCTAAACATAATCTGGAGCGCCGTCGCCAGGGTATTATGGAACAGCATGACTTTGAATTTCTGCGTAAGGACGGAACACGCATATATACAAGTCTGGAGACCACACCGGTACTGGATGAGGAAGGCAACTACCGTGGCGCTCTTGCAGCAGTCGCAGATATTACACCTCGTCGCAAAGCAGAACAGGAACTGGCCGAGAGCGAAGAAAGATATCGAGATCTGTTTGAGAATGCTAATGATCTTATTCAGAGCGTTGATAAAGAAGGAAAATACGTATACGTTAATTCAAAATGGCAGGAAGTCTTAGGATACTCGAAAGAAGAATTGGCTAATATGACGTTCTTGGACGTACTGCATAAAGACCAGGTATCCCATTGCATGGAATTATTCGGAAAATTAATGCAGGACGAGCAATTTGCTAACATAGAAACGGTATTCGTTACAAAATCCGGGCAGGAGATTATTGTTGAAGGTAACATAAACGGATTGTGGAAAAACGGGGAATTTGTTGCCACCCGAGGAATTTTTCGGGATATTAGCGAGAGAAAACGGCTGGAGAATGAACTCCGGAAATCAGAAGAGCACTTTCGTGCGCTAATTGAAAATTCTCTGGATGCCATTGTGGTACTCAACCATGATGGGAGCATTCGCTATGTCAGTCCATCGTATAAACGGGTATTGGGGTATGATCCAGATGAACGCGTAGGTGGAGGAATAGTCGATCATCTTCATCCAGACGATATTGACAAAGCGACCACCGCATTCGCCGCCATTTTCAATACATCAGGAGAAGTAATGCATGTTGAACTTCGTGTCCGCCATCAGGACGGCTCGTGGCGCTGGATCGAAGCAAGGGGATTTAATCACCTGGAAAATCCAGCAGTGGCCGGGATCGTTGTGAACATGCACGATATCACAGAACGTAAGAAGGCTGAAGATGCACTTCGTGAAAGCGAAGAGCGATTCCGAGAAATGGCAGAGATGCTTCCTGAAGTAGTATTCGAGATGGATACCAGTACCCGGCTGGTATATGCAAACAGGAAGGCATTCGAGCTATTTGGATATTCTTCCGAAGATATGAACGATGGTATGCACGGTCTTGCTATGATCATTCCTGACGAACGTACAATTGCAGCGGAGAATGTGGCAAGGCGTATGCAGGGAGAGCAGGTGGGTGCTGTTGAATATACTGGTTTGAGGAAGGATGGTTCTACATTCCCGATACTGTTACATACGAATGTGATTGAAAAGGACGGACTGACCGCAGGTTTCAGAGGCATAATTGTCGATATCACCGAGCGTAAGAAAATCCTCGATAATATCCTGGAGTCAGAGGAGCAATTGAGGAGGAAGGCAGGAGAGCTTTTCGCCAAAAATCAGGAGTTGAATGTAGCCCGCGAACAACTTTCCATATTGAATGAAAATCTGGAACAGCGGGTGAAAGAAAGAACGGAAGAAATAGAAACTCTAATAAAGCAGAAGGATGAATTCATTGATCAATTGGGCCATGATCTTAAGAATCCTCTAACCCCACTGGTGACCCTTCTCCCGATAATAACCAAACGAGAACAGGATACGCGGCAAAAGGAACTGCTAAACACCTGCATTAATAATGTCAACTATATGAAGGACCTTGTTATTAAGATCATACAGCTTGCCAGGCTTTCTTCAAATACGACAACAATGAAGATTGAGCCTGTCAATCTGGCAGAAACGATTGATAGGTTGATTGCCTCCAAGAAGCAGCTTCTACAGAGAAGCAGTATCAAGATTATCAGTAGTATTACCGATACATTGACTGTTGAAGCGGATAGATTGGCGTTACAGGAATTGCTCGATAATTTGCTTTCAAATGCTGTCAAGTTTACGCCTAAGGGCGGTACGGTGACTGTAGATTCGAGGCGTTATAAGGGAACAGTAACCGTAGCGGTAACGGATACAGGGATAGGAATGACGGAGGAACAGGCAACTCGTGTGTTTGATGAGTTTTACAAGGCTGATCAGGCGAGGCATGAATTAGACTCTTCGGGTCTGGGACTTTCAATCTGCAAGCGTATTGTGGAAAAGCTGGGAGGTACAATATGGGCTGAGAGCGAGGGATTGGACAAGGGTTCCACCTTCTATTTCACCCTTAAGCACAGCAAAAAAACGAGGAATGATGAAAACCGAGAGACAGCGAGGCCTGGGATTCGGGGGCTATACTCCAAACAGACGGTAGCTAGGGGGTCTGGAGGTCCTTCCAGAGAAGTATCTGAGGATGTCACCCAAAATACACAATGTCACCCATCGGGCGGATCAAGCCGAGCAGAAGCGAGGGGGTTTCAGGGGTTTACCTCTGAGATTAAAACTCCCCCACCGGGGGATTAGGGGGGAACAATTGTCAGGGCGAAAAATCCCCAAATAATGAGGGATTGAGGGAGTTGAAAATGGTTTGTGCAACAGCCTCATTATAAGGAAATAAAACACTGGCAAGCTTCGGGCTTAGCCAGAGGCAACCGATTCCCGGAGCAGATGCTCCGGGCTATTCATTAAGAGACGCGGATCAATAATTACAAAAATTGTACTAACAAACTCTTCCGGAGAGTATAAACATGAACAAACAGATAATGATCGTAGATGATGACAGTGCTATCAGAACTGCCGTTTCCGAACTGCTTTCAATCGAAGGTTTCGAAGTGATTATGAAAGATGGGGGAGAGCAGTGCCTCGAAGAGCTGGGCAATGGATTTAAAGGTGTTATTCTGATGGACATCATGATGCCCGGTATGGACGGATGGGACACCATTCGCGAGATAGTGGATAACAATCACATGGATGGCACAATGATCTTTATGCTCACTGCAAAAGATAGACCTGACCAGAAGATGGAGGGACTCCAGGAATATATCATCGACTATGTAACCAAACCCTTCGAACCTGAAGAGCTTATCGCCACCGTGCAGGGGTGTTTCGAGCTCCTGCAATAACGTAGATAGGAGAAGGTCACAGAGTAGTTATGCAGAAAGATGGCAATCTTATAGTAATTGGTTCCTCTACAGGTGGCCCCAAGGCATTATCAATACTGTTTTCCTCTATGCCCAGATTAAACGCCAGCTTTGTAATCGTACAGCATATGCCCAAGTTTATCAATGAATCTTTCAGAAGAACGCTGGATAGGGGAACGGACATGGACGTTCGGCTTGCGGATAGAGGTTCTGTCCTTGAAGCGGGGACTGTCTATCTCGCGCCCAGTGAGGTTCACCTTAAACTATTAAATAACCGCAAGATCAGCTTATCGGGAACCGACAAAGTTAATTATGTCTGCCCATCAGTTGACACCACAATGCTGTCCGTAAAAGCTGGTCTCTCAAATAAGGTCATTGGCATTATTCTCACCGGTATGGGTTGTGATGGTGCTCAGGGGATCGGTCACATAAAAGATATCGGCGGAAAAACCTATGCCCAGAGTGAGGAATCCTGCGCAGTCTACGGTATGCCCAAGGCGGCGT
>Ga0180433_10005044_pt1 | contig 18145 bp, 14 predicted proteins | sample SS_ome_8_FD_132980 | JGI IMG/M metagenome (GOLD analysis project Ga0180433, IMG submission 132980) | Hypersaline lake sediment archaeal communities from the Salton Sea, California, USA - SS_1_D_1 metaG | ecosystem: Environmental > Aquatic > Non-marine Saline and Alkaline > Hypersaline >... | reverse complement strand
ATTAATAAACCACGAAGTTCACGAAGAGCACGAAGAGAAAAGTATAATTTAAAAAAATCATAAATAATACTGGCAATGTATGCAATCGACCCTTGACATAAAAAATTTAACCACGAGTGCTTTTATTATTACTTTAGGTATTGTTATTCCTATTGCTTTTCATGCAATCGGAATGGGCAGTGTATTTTTACCTATGTACTGGCCTCTGGCTGCCGGAGCATTTTTTTTGTTGCCCAGGTGGGCGGTAGTTACGGGAATTCTCACACCCACGCTTTCTTTTATTCTTACTGGTATGCCTCCTGTATCACCCCCCATTCTTCCAATAATGATAGCAGAATTAACTATTCTTACCTTAACAATTAGTTATTTAAACAAAAAAGAAGCATTGGGTATATTGTGGATTTTAGTTATCGGACTTCTTTTATCCAAATCAGTTCTCTTTATTGCTGCCTGGTTGATCAGTCCAGTTATCGGACTTCCCCCGGAACTGATATCAGTATCATCGGTAATACACGGACTTCCTGGTACGGTCATAATACTCATTGTCGTACCACTGATTGTAAAAAGACTTACCAATAAAAATATCATTGTGAAAGAAACATAAGATAAAGGGAATTTTATGTCACATGAACATAAAGAATACTTTAATCAGTTAGCAGTGGAATGGGATAGTACAATGAAACCTGATCCGGTGTTTAAAGATTATCTTCGTCAGCTGCAGGTACAATCCGGTAACAGGGTACTGGATATTGGTGCAGGAACAGGAAGAATGACAGCCTATCTCTCAGAAATGGTCGGTGCAGATGGTTTAGTAATTTGTGAAGATTTTGCTGAAAACATGCTTTATCAGGCTAAAAAGAGAATACAGAATCCAAATACTGTATTTATCTGTGATGATGCATGTTCATTAGCTGTTAAGGATAATTTTGCTGATAAAGTGATCCTGTTTTCAATATTCCCTCACTTAAAAGCACAGTTACAGGCACTTAAAGAAATAAAAAGGGTTTTAAAACCAGGTGGTACTTTTTTAGTACTGCATGTTGAGGGCAGTTCAACATTAAATAAGTTTCACAAAGAATTAAACACAGTAGTATCTGATGATATTCTTCCAAAACCTGATGAATTGGCTGATATGGCTCTATCAGTAGGGTTTGAGATTTTAAAAGCGTATGAACAGGAAGATCTTTATTGGGTGGAGGGGAGGAAACCTGGTGGGGTATCTATCTAAAGAGCGAAGAATTAAGACTCAAGAATCAAGACTCAAGAATAAAGACTCAAGAATAAAGACTCAAGAATAAAGACTCAAGAATAAAGACTAAAGAATAAAGACTAAAGATAAAAGATAAATGTCTCGAGAGTAAGCGAAGGGATAAAGCAGGTATTCAGGATTTTAGAGTTTGAAGTTAGTCGCTCTGGATTTGTGAGCATTAAGTCAGTGGTTAGGTCAGAAGATAGAAGCTCATAGTGTAAAATTTTTTATATTAAAATACTCATCGCTTAATTTTTTTACAAATACATATATATTAACTTAATATCATTAATACAAAGTAGTCAATGTATTAAATAAATAATGACTTCGTTAATACCCGTACTTATTATGATAGTGCTTGACATTTTGTAAACAAATTTATATTTTTTAATTACTTTGAATGTTAATAGTTGTAAAATTATTTAACAAATCTCAAAATTAATATTTAAATATAAATTAATAAATAAAGGAGGATCATAATGGCAGGATTTGAAGGGACGAAATGGGCTGAAAAGCAGATGTGTTATCTGATTAAGGATAAATCTCTTTCATTTCATGGAGTTGATGATAAAGTGTTTTCAGTGTCGCGTTCCATACACTATGGTCTGTTTCTTGCCTTTGAGGGAATCAGGTTTTTCTGTAAGAAAAACAGTCATACTGGCAAGATTGAAGTTAATTTTCTTAATCTGGATAAAAATATAGAGCGGCTGCAGAGAAGTATAAAGTTTAATCTCAGTTTCGAACAACAGAGTATAGTTCCGTCTTACAAAGAAATTGAAGATATCTTTATTACTTTTCTTAAACAGCCTGAAATGAGACCCTTTTTTAATGAAATGGCTGAACAAAGAGCACAGGGATATCTGAGACCTTTTACTTTTGATGAGGATAGATCTATAGGCGTTACCTTCCCTGTAAATCCTTCTATTCGAGCTGTAATATGCAGATATGATCGTTATCTGGGCGAACCATTCACAGGTGTCGTTATACCAAACATGGTAAGAGCTGTGGGAATTAATGGCACAGGGTGTCTGAAGCTGGGAGTAAATTACCTTATGAGTATTAAAGCCGTTGATGCAGCAAAGCAAATGTACCCTGAAGCCAGCTCGGCTTTATTCTTGGATGACCGTCCCTATGATCCGCTGAAATCAAGAAATATCACCGAATGGGATTCTTCCTGCTGCCTTTTTGTACTTAAAAACGGAACTGTTATCAAAATACCGGAAAGCAATCTGATCCTTCCCTCCATCACCATACACGGAATATGTACTATTTTAAAGAAAAAAGGGGTAACTGTTGAAGAAAGAGATGTTTCCTATGGTGAGTTAATAGAACTATGCAATAATAATGAATTAGCTGCAATCTGCAGTGTGGGAACAGCTGGTATTTTAAATCGGGCTCAAAAACTAATACTTATAGATAACAAAGGAAATAAAATTTCAGAACATCAGGCAGATGAAAAACATGAATTATATCAGCTTCTTGGTTTAGTACGGACCTATTACTGGGATATCTATCAGGAAAAGGAACCGGTTCCAGAAGGTCATAAACTACATAAACATGAATTATAAATATAACAAATCTTGCACTATTAAAATTATATAAAGGAGATACATTATGTTACGAAAATTTTCTATGCTGTTTATCAGAAGTGTTCTGATTGTATTATTAATTGCAGGGTGTTCTAATACCCAGAAAGCCGATCTGGTGTTGACCGGGGGAAAAATTATTACTGTAGATAAAGATTTATCTGAAGCAGAAGCTCTGGCAGTAAAAGGAAGAACTATTACTGCAGTCGGTACGGCTGAAGAAATACAAAAGTATATTAGTAAGAATACAAAGATAATTGAGTTAAATGGAAAATTGGCTATACCGGGATTTATTGAAGGTCATGGTCATTTTACCAGTCTGGGACAGGCGATGATGAAACTAAATTTAAAGAAGGTCCAAAACTGGGAAGAAATTGTTGCTATGGTAAAAAAGGCAGTGGAGAATACCCAACCGGGGAAATGGATCCAGGGCAGAGGCTGGCATCAGGAAAAATGGAACAGACTTCCTCAGCCTCAGGTAGATGGTCTGCCTTATCATGACCGGTTGAGTGAGGTGTCACCTGATAATCCTGTTTTATTAACTCATGCCAGCGGTCATTCCTGTATAGCAAATGAAAAAGCCATGCAGATTGCTGGTATAACCAATACAACTCCGGATCCTGAAGGTGGTGAAATAGTAAGGGATCATAACGGAGTAGCTATTGGTGTATTCAGAGAAACAGCCCAGGGATTGATCAGTAAAAAACTTTCTGAATCAAGGAAAAATTTTTCAGCAAAAGAATTAAGAGAGGAAAAAATAAAAGCTATTAAGCTGGCAGAAAAAGAGTGTCTATCGAAAGGTATCACTTCTTTTCATGATGCCGGTTCTTCTTTTGAAACTATAGATCTGTTCAGGAGTATGGCTGAAGATCAGCAATTAGATATTCGATTGTGGGTAATGATTGGTGAAAGTAATGACAGATTAGATACAAAGCTTGATGATTACAGATTAATCGGGATCGGAGATGATCATTTAACCGTGCGTTCCATAAAACGATTTATGGATGGTGCTCTTGGTTCTCATGGGGCCTGGTTTCTTGAACCATATAATGATCTGTCAAACAGTTGCGGATTAAATACCACTCCCATTCCGGTTATTAAAAAGACAGCGGAAATTGCAATACAGAATGATTTTCAGCTTTGTATCCATGCAATAGGAGACAGAGCTAATCAGGAAGTGCTTGATATTTATGAAGAAACGTTTGAAAAATATCCTGAGAAGGAAGATCTGCGCTGGAGGATCGAACATGCTCAGCATCTGCATCCCGATGATATATCCAGATTTGGTGAATTGGGAGTAGTAGCTTCCATGCAGGCTGTTCACTGCACTTCTGATGGACCGTATGTGGTAAAAAGATTGGGTAAAAAAAGAGCAAAGCAGGGCGGTTATATGTGGAAAAAAATAATCAATACCAGCGGAGTGGTCACTAATGGTACTGACTGTCCTGTTGAGGATGTTGATCCTATAGCAAATTTCTATGCTTCGGTTACCAGAAAATTAAATGACGGAACAGAATTTTATCCGGAACAGAAGTTACGCAGAGCACAGGCTCTCCGCTGCTATACGCTTAATTGTGCTTACTCGGCTTTTGAGGAGGATATCAAAGGATCTCTGGCCCCGGGAAAGTTAGCTGATATTACTGTGCTTTCACAGGATATAATGACTGTTCCTGAAGATGAAATACTGAATACAGAAGTTGTTTATACAATCATTGGGGGAGAAGTGGTGTATGGGAATAGATAGATGATGATTTATTATTCGATTCTTGCAGTAATTTTTTTAATTCTCTCTGATATCTTTTATTATAATTCATGCCATGATGATCCTGATCTTCCAGAGTAATAAAAGTATCAGAGGATTTTAGGAATTTTTGTAGTTTCAGAGATGATTCGTAATAAATCACATTATCGTTATTTCCATGAAAAATAGTGATGGGAATTTCTGTCTTTTTTATAAATTTATAGGTTTTGAATGTATAACGTAATAATACACTTGGTACATATGTATATCTGTAGTGGAGCATATCGATCAGACTGTAATAAGGTGCCTGCAGGATTAGTCTATGAGGATTATTTTTGGCAGCTAATCGGGCTGCCGGTCCGGTTCCAATTGAATATCCAATAATTACTATTTGGTTTTCAGGATAGTTATTTTTAAGACTGTCATATGCCAGCTGAATATCTCTGTGAAACTGGGCTTCACTGTGTATGTTACCTTCACTTTTTCCATAACCACGGTAATCTAATATAAATATATCATAATTTAAATCAGTATAGATTTTTGCAATATTACCCCAGGAGGCAGCAGAACCGGCATTACCATGGAGATAGAATATCAATCCCCGGGAAGAATCTGCCATAAATAATATTCCATGGATATCTATACTATCTTTAGTGTGAATAAATCTTTCTTTAAATGGTTGCAGAAACTGGAATTTATAATTTTTGGGGAGTTTATCCGGATGAAAAATTACATTCTCCTGCTGATAATATAAAATTCCGCAAAAGATTATATAAGAGAAGATAACAATACCAAAAAGCCAGAGAATCATTCGTATCATTTGATTATTTTAAAAGTTTGGTTCAGCAAGTAAACTGAAACAGTATATCGGTTATTTTATAACCGATATTACATTTTCCAGCTGACCTTATACCGGCAGACATCACCACCTTTTGCTCGGCATTCTTCTTCCACAATATTGACTTCCTTTGCACCACACATTTTCAGGGCTTCTTCATACCATCCAACAACAGTAAGGCAGTCGGGGACAGAGAATGTCTCTGCATCATACGTAGTCATTATACCTGAATTCTCTCCAGTAGGTTCATACTCCCGGTGACCAACATTATAATAAAAAGAATAAATAGTGTTTGCCTGTTTCATGAATTCTTGAGGATCATTTGGCTTAAGAAAAATCTGATGTGCTTCTGATAGATTTTTTCGGGCAGATTTTGCTCCGATTTCTTTAAAAATCTCATTTTTCCCTTCTCCCAGAACATCAACAATAGCCTGATCCAGTCTTTTTCCGATCTCGAAAGGATACCATCCGGAAGATATAAGAATATTTTTGAAAAAGTCCTGATCTTCTTCTGAGAGAGAGTTCAGTACTTTCTGCCAGCTTTCTTTTCCAAAATTTTCTTCTACAAATGCCTTGCGTGAATTAAGAATCGTACCACGTATCTCCATACTCATAATTTCTCCCCCTTTCATATTTTAGTGAGTAAATTTATTTTTCTTTTTAACCAATAAATGTTTATGATTCTATAGTAAATAAGTCAATATCAGGCCATTTTTTCTTTTTCCCCAAAAGATCTGCCGTAAATAAATTCATCCATATCAAAGGGCCAGGTATTGTCAGTAATATATGTCGCCAGATATTTGCCCATTGCCGGCCCTAACATAAAACCATGACCCGACATACCCACTGAACAGTAAAAGCCGTCAATTTCAGTTTCACCAATAATAGGATTTCCATCCGGGGTCATACAGTATGAACCACCCCATTGTCTTAAAATTGCGACATTTTCCAGTGCCGGTACAATGCGACTCATACGTCTTGACATTTCCTGCAGAAATTTGAGACTTGATCCTGTGTCTTTACCAGGTATGAGAGTTTCAGGTGTATAACAGCCTATAAATTGACCAGTTACCCGCTGCACAAAATAACCTCCGTCAGGCCGGTAATCAACCAACATAGGTATTTTTTGATATTTAACTGCTTCTGTCACCAATGCTTCATGTCGTTCCGGTTCAACCGGCAGTTGTACTCCGGCCATTTTTCCGACTTCTTTTGCCCAGGGACCAGCTGTATTTATAATCACTGGTGCATGGAATGTGTCTCCTGTTGAAGTTGTAACCGATTCAACTTTATTATTATTACTATTTATCTTTTTTACTTCTGTGTTAATCAGAATTACACCACCATTATCAGTGATACCTTCAGAATATCCCTTTACTACCAGAAAAGGATTTGCCTGCCCATCTGTTGAGCACCAAACTCCTCCGATAAGATCTTCAATATTTAATAAAGGAACAATCTTTTTGCATTCTTCCGGAGTCAGAAAATTAACTTCTAAACCAAACTTTTGCTGAATTTTGATATTTTTTTTAAAGAGTTTTACTTTTTCTTTATCATATGCTAAAAACATATAGCCGGAATGGGTCCATTCAATATCAAATCCAAATTCATCATCTAGGTTTTTAAATATATTAACTGATTCCATGGCAGTTTTAATAGAAGCAGGCGTTGAAAACTGCTGTCGTATACCGGTTATACAGCGGCCGGTTGAGCCTGCAGTAAGAAAATCTTTTTCCAGAAGTAATACTTTTAGTCCTTTTTCAGACAGATAGTAACCGGTTGCAGTGCCAATTATTCCGCCGCCAATAATAATAATATCAAAATTTTTATTCATCCTCTCCTCCCAATAATTCTTTTATTGGTACAGAGACCAGAGGCGGCCTGGTTGAAGTGCTTTTGATCTCAGATGTAGATTTACCTGTTTTTCGTGCCAGAATCCGGGTTACTAATTGCCCGCAGGTACGTCCCTGACAGGGGCCCATACCAAGATGAAGAAATCGTTTTAATTCTTCAGGATCCGTGATCCCACTGTCTATAGCTTTTTCAATTTCTTCGAGAGTAATATCCTGACATCTGCAGATTACGGTTTCTTTTTTGTTTTTTTTATCAGTCATTTGAAATCCTCCGGAAAAAACGAACATCCATTGCCAAAGATGTATTAACCGCAAGGGTGACAATTGGGGTTCTATCCTGAAATTTAGCATTTCTTACCCTGACAACTTCACCTTCACCGCATTTTTCACCACTTCTGTTAAGCAGTTCTACTTTTTCACCTTTTTCAGGTAAGGGAGTAAATTCATATGGGATGCTTACTGTTGACTTTTCTTTTTCATAGGTGTTATCGACCAGAAAAATTGCCAGACCAGGACAATTAGCTATACACATGCTGCATCCATTACACAATTCAAAATCAACTTCTGGAATATTATTAATGGAACCCTTTATTGAGATTGCATTTTGAGGACAGCTTTCCACACAGGGATTACAGGGAATCTGCTGAACACATTCAATAATTGCAACTGGTCCTTTCTGGAACCGCTTCTCAGAAGGTGTTCTGATATCTTTTTTTTCAACGACGCCTGTTTCCAGAAAACCCATTATTATTTAACCTCCTCGAACATTTTATTTTCACCTTTTCGTATATTTTCACCAAATGGTCCTTCTCTTAATTCTTTCAGGCTTTTTCTCACAGCATTTTTTGCTTTTTTAATTGTATCTGAAGAACCTTTAAGTTTTTCAACTGCGTCCAGGCCTGCAAGCTTTCCTTCCAGCATGGCGGAACTTGCTTCTTCAATGCTGGCAGCATCACCAGCTACATAAATTCCTTCAACTGTGGTCTCCATATCATGATTTCTGACTGCAACGTCACCGCCAAGTTCAGGGATGTTTTTCATCTTACATCCGATTTGTGAGAAAATTTCTGTAGAGGGATTTAGTCCTACTGAAAGACAAATCGTATCTACTTGAATGTCACGTTCACTGCCTTTGACAGGCTTCCAGTTCTTATCTAATTGAACAATAGTAGCGCCTTCAACATAATCCGTGCCTATCGGTTCTTTAAGGGTATGACGAGTGAGAATAGGGACTCCACAGCGTCTCAGCTTGGAGGCATGTACCTGATAAGCTCCAATAGTGGGCAGTGCTTCCACTACACAGGCTACATCAACCCCGGCCTGAAGCAGCTGATATGCCACAATTACTCCGATATTACCGGCCCCCACCATTAGTACCCGTTTACCAGGCATAATTCCATAAACATTCATTAGGGTCTGTACTGCACCGGCACCGTAAATACCGGGAAGGTCATTATTTGGAAAACTCAGCATTTTTTCTGCAGCTCCGGCAGCAACTATAATTTTTTTTGCCTTCACCATATGGAGCCTGTGATCTTTAATAATTGCCAGTTGATAGGGAGGATAGTATCCTATAACCGGGGTTTGAGTGAAAATTGAAACCTTTTCACCCAACTGATCCACAAGTTTTTCCCCAATATCAATACCGCGGACTTTAGCATAATGTTCTTTTGAACCAAAGAACATATGTGTTTGTTTAATTAACTGCCCGCCAATTTTGCTGTTCTCTTCGAATATCATAACTTCAGCTCCAAAACCGGAAGCTGCTACTGCTGCTGACAGTCCTGCAGGACCTGCTCCGATGATGGCAATCTCAGTTTCAAGCGTTGGAATGTCTCTTCTGGGATAGTTTTTTCGTGGTTCCTGTGGGGTTAATGTGCCCCAGCCAGTCTGGCTTTCAACTTCCATGCCCGGTTCAGCCAAAACCATACAGGTTTTAACATTAGGTATGCCGTCAACCTGCATCATGCAGGAAGAACATTTCCCGATTGCACAAAAAAATCCACGTGGTCTTTCAAGTCTGGGACTATGGCTTAATACTTTAATACCTGCATCATGCAAAGCTGCTGCAATTGAGTCTCCTTCCCGGGCCTGAATGGGTTTTCCGTCAAAAGTGAAAGTAAAAGTTTTCTTTTTTTCAAAATTTAATATTGGATGATTTGTTATTCGCATTCTTTTTTTCCATATTAAATATTAATATTAGTCTATATAATCATTAGATTATATAAATATGAAAATACATCTTCTAAATTGGTATAAAGATAAATTTTTTTTATATTAAAAGCAAGAATTTATGCTAAAAAAAATTGGGAAAATTGAGTTTTTTTGCCGACCGCTGTGAAAAGGCGGTCAATGATCTACAGTCAATGATTATATCTTCAAGAATTTTGGAACTTTATACCTTATACCTTCATTAATATAACTATAGAGGTTATTATGAAAAACAGTATAGCTTTTATTTTATTCAGTATAATTTTCATGTTTCCCTTAAAATCCGTTTCACAATTGCCAAACAGCAGTATAACCTTCACTTATCTGACGAGCTGGGGAGAGAGAGGAGAAAATGAGGTTCAGTTTAAAGAACCTAATGGCATATCAGTAAGTCCGGAAGGCAATATTTATATTGCTGATACCGGAAATCAAAGAATTCAGAAGATCAGTCGCTACGGAGAATTTATAAAAACAGTTGGCGGCTTTGGCTGGGGTATAGAAGAGTTTGATAAACCAGTGTCTTTATGTGCTGTTAATGGTCTGGATGTATTTGTTGCTGATTATAATAATCACCGTATTGAACGATATGATAAGGATCTTAATTATCTGGCTACATTCACCACAGACAATGTTTCTGAAGAACTGCAGATGGGGTATCCCTTAGATGTGGATATCTCAACTCAGGGTGAACTGTTCTGTATTGATGGAGATAATGGAAGGATTTTAAAACTGAATCTGGAAGGCAAACCACAATTGAGTTTTGGTGATTATGATGCAGGCAGGGGAAGACTGTTCCGGCCGGTGAAAATGTGTATTTTAGAAAATAGTTCAATTTATATTTCTGATCCGGATAAACAGGTAATTGTTGTTTTTGATATATATGGGAATTATATTTTTCAGTTTGGTTCTGATATTCTGCATGCCCCGCATGGAGTTGCTTTCATTGATTCAGAATATCTGTTGGTTACAGATTTGAAACAGGAAACAGTTTATTTGTTTGATACTAAAGGAAGAATGATTACTGAAATTAACAGAAAGAAAAGTACCGGCAGTTCTTTTCAGACACCTGTTGATGTTTGCTCATATGATGATAAAATTTATATTCTGGACAGGACAGCATGCAGAATTGATATTTTCCAAATCAATATTAACAAAGGACAGTCTGAATAGTGAGGCTGCTCAGAATTTATATTTTTTTTGTTTTATTTGGTGGCTGTGCTGTATCCTATTCTCAGAGTAAAACTGATTATAAAATGTTTCAACATAGCTATACGATCAAGGGTGATGGAGAAAAAAATTTTTTTGTTTTACCCCACCATTTTATTATTCCCGGAACTCTGTATTTTGTACCTGATACATTTGATTTTTCAAAAGATTGTAAAATTAATTATACCCGTGGTACATTATTATTCAGAACGGCTCCGGATTCAGCTCAAATCATTACTGTTCATTACAGTAATATACCCCTGGATCTTACATTGTCATACCATCACTGGAAGAGTGTGGATACATTATCGGCAATGGAAAGTAGCCCTGAAACAGAAACTCTGTCACTTGATGCTGTAGACAGATCTGAAAGATATGCTGAAGAAAATCTGAGAAGAAGTGGTTCAATCTTTAGAGGACTCAGCATAGGAACGAATCAGGGGATGAGATTGGAATCAGGTCTGCGAATGCAGCTTTCCGGAAAAATATTGCCCTCTGTAAATGTGGTAGCATCTTTAACAGATCAAAATCTCCCCATACAACCGGAGGGTAATACACAGAAACTGCAGGAAATTGACAAAGTGTTCATAAAAATTAATACTTCGGGATTCAGTACCACCATGGGTGATTTTATGTTTGAATCCGGAGGGTCAAGCTTTTCATCTTATACCAGAAAACTAAAAGGAGTAATGGGAAAAGCTGAAACAAGTGTTGGTTCCTTAAGATTTATGGCAGCAGCGACCAAAGGTGAATTCACTACTAATCATTTTACCGGAGAGGAAGGCAGTCAGGGACCCTACCAGCTTACAGGAAAAAATGGGGAACTGGATATAATTGTTTTGGCCGGGACTGAGAAAGTTTGGATTGACGGAGAACGTAAGATACGGGGAGAAGAGAATGATTACACTATTGAATATGGTAATGGACAAATTACTTTTACCAGACACTGTCTTATAACCGAGGATTCCAGAATTACTGTTGATTTTGAGTATTCGTCTCAGAAATTCCAGAAGGAGATTTATGGAACTGTCGGACATCTTGATTTATTTGATAATCGTATCGGTATGGATATTTCTTTTATCAGTGAAGTAGATGACAAGGATAATCCTCTGGATATTGTATTGAGCGATACTTATAAACAGGTTTTAAAAGAAGCAGGGGATTCCCCTGATTCAGCTATGGCATCCGGAGCAGAATATGTAGGAGAAGGAAAAGGATCATATGTAAAAATAGACTCATCTGGTTTTAGTTACTACTCATATAAAGGCCCAGAATCGGGTGATTACCAGGTTCGTTTTTCTTATGTAGGTCAGGGAAAAGGTGATTATTCTTTGCAGGGATACGGGATTTACAGGTATGAAGGAACAGGAAAGGGAGCATATCTGCCGGTTGTAATGCTTCCCAGAGCGCAGAGTCATCAGATGACTGATATCTCAATGGATATAGGAGTCGGGAGAGGCATAACAGTGGGCGGTGAACTAGGTATCAGCAGCTTGGATTTAAATCTCTATTCATCCTCTGATGACAGAGATAACCTTGGGGTTGCAAAAAGTGCTTATGTCGAATTCAACCAAAAGGATCTGACCATCAGCAGAAAAAGTCTGGGTGAACTGAAAATTGAAGGAATGGTTCGCAGTATCGGAAATAATTTCAGGCCTGTGGGCAGAATCACTGAAGTTGAACACGGAAGAAAATGGGGTGTAAGCGAAGGTGAATACTGGGGCGAAGACATTAGTCAGATTACCGGTACATATAAACCCTGGTCAGATTTTATTATAAAAGGAGAAGCTGGTTTATTTAATAGAAGTACATTTAATTCAGATAGAAAATCTATTTTTGCTGAATTAAAAAAAGAGAAATATCCTCAATTTAATTATTTTGCTGAACTGATTAATACAGTACAGGAAGATTCTTTGTCCGGTTACTGGTTAAGGCAGAATGGAGAGGTAAGTGGAGAATTTTGGGGAATCAGACCATATGTGGAGTTTCTCGGAGAGCACAGACGCAATAATCTAAAGGATTCTCTATATACAGGATTTCGTTTTAATGAATGGAGGGGAGGTGTGAATATTAATAATAAAAATTTAGATCTTAATATATCCAGAACACTGCGGAATGATGATAAATATCAAAATGATAAGCTCGGAAAGTATTCGGTTTCTACAACTGACAGGATTAACCTTGGTCTGAGAATAAGTAAAGATTTTTATTCCGATATTATGTATACTCGTCACAGTCGTGTTTATGATGATCCTTCGGTTGAAAATAAAATTACAGATCTGGCAGATATTAAAGTGAAGTTTTCTCCCTGGCAAAAAGCACTTGACGGGACTTTTTTCTATAAATTTTCTTCTACACATATTTCAGAAATGGTACGAGATACCATAAAAGTGGGAAGAGGACTGGGCATGTACAGATACGATGAAGAGCTTAAAGAACTTGTTCCTGACAGTGATGGTGATCTGATCTTAAGGAACATACAGACTGGTACTTTCCTCCCAGTGAATGAAGTACGGATAGGTGGAAATATGCGCTTAAAAGGAGATCGTTTTTTTAATAAACCAAAAGGAATAGGTAAGTTTTTAAGTTTTCTGGATACAAAAACGACATTACGGGTGGAAAGAAAGGAAAGAAATAAAGATTTTTTAGAAGTCAATAAGTCAGTATTCAATCCCCGTTGGGGTCAGGACAGCTCAACAGTATTAGGCAGATTTTCTTTTTTTCAGGATCTGGAATACAGCAATACTGAGAATGGTCTTTTTATCAGACTGCGGTACAAGAATAACAGCAGTGAAAACCATCAACTGTTGCAGCAGGGTATGGTCAGAAGAGGAAATGAAAAAAGTTTACTTATTAAAGGCAATCCATTGGATAAAATAGCTGCAATGTTTGAATATATTAACAGAAATGATATAAAAGATTATGATGATAAAACCAGGATGGATCGCAATATAAGAGCACATGATTATTGGTTTGATCTATCCTACCGTCCGAAGCAGAAAATTGAGCTAAAACTGAGAGCTAAATATACAAAAGCTAAAAATACGTCTTTAGATGCTCAGGTTACTGCAACTTCTTTATTTATTATACCCAGTGTGAGCTATGCATTACTGGGCAGGGGGCATATCAAAACAGAACTGGAGGTAGGTACCATAGAAGCTGAGCCGGAAGTCAGTGCTTTACCGTATGAAATGATGTCCGGAGATCAGCCCGGAAATACCATACGCTGGTCTGCATTTTTTACGTACAGAATATCCGGACATATGATGGCAACCTTAAATTACCGTGGTCGAAATGAACCCTGGAGAGACAGTATATATCAGACAGGAAAAGTTGAAGTGAGAATCTTTTTCTAAACCATTATTTTAAAATGCAGTATTTATTTGAGACAATAAACAAACGTTTAAAAAATATGATTAATAACATCAAAATAAAAATATTCATTATCTGGGTATTAATTACTACAATTTCGATTCCCCTTTCTCTTTTTGCTCAAGAAAAGAGGGCTGTAATAACTGTTAGAAATATAATATTACACGGTAATATAAAATTCAGTGATACAGAGCTGACTGAGGGATTGTCTTTTCAGTCTGGTGTTAGATGGTCAAAACAAACAGAAAATGTTTTCAAAGATAATCTCGTAAACTGGTATAATCAAAGAGGATATCTTTTTTCAGCAGTGGATTCCTTTATTACTAATTTTACAGCTGACAGTCAATTTGTTGATCTTTATATCCGGATACATGAGGGTAAGTGCAGTTACTGGGGGAATATTGAACTATCCGGAGTTGAAGGTAATGTAAAAAATATGATTGTGGATAAGATAATGATGCAGAAAGGGAGGATATTTACCGGAAACAGTCTGGAGAACGAAATAGACAGAATGTTGACTGTACTTGAAAATTACGGTTATCCTCTGGCAGAAATAGAAATAAATTCTCTTGTTCTGTATCATAAAGAGAAAAAAATATTAATCAATGTTGAATTGTATATCAATAAAGGAAAACTTGTAAAGATTGATGATATCAGGATTTCCGGTAATACAGTTACTAAAGATTATGTTATCACCAGAGAATCACGTTTGAAAAAAGGAGAGATTTATTCCCATGAGAAAGTACTGTCTCTGCAGGATATGTTACAGAGAACCGGTTATTTTAAAAAAGTTGAGAAACCACAGGTGATATTTAGTAAAGATAAGGCTACAGTCACATTGAAGGTTGAGGAAGGAACCGGTAATACTATGGATGGCATAATCGGATATATACCAGATAAAAGTAAGAATAATAAAGGATATTTTACCGGGAAACTTCAGTTTACTTTTAAAAATCTTTTAGGTACAGGAAGGTTTCTGGAAGCATTCTGGGAAAAAAAGGATGAATTTTCTCAGTCTATCCGATTTGGATATGAAGAGCCCTGGGTTTTGGGTATTCCGTTACATGCAGGGATCTGGTTTCATCAGCAGATAAGAGATACCACCTATGTAGAAAGAAAATGGAATATTTCCGCCAGGTATCAGCCCTGGGCTTCATTATACATTCGTCTGCAAGCTGGTCAGAGAGCAGTTCTGCCTGATTCAATCGGAAGTCTGACCTATAATGTACCGGAATCACATACCTGGCAGTTTAGCGGAAGTATTGATTATAACACATTTGATGATCTGCAGAATCCTCAGCGGGGTATTCATTACTATACTTCTTTTACCTGGGGAAGGAAGAGAAATATTATTACTGAATATTTTTCCACTAATAATGAAATAAAAAGCAGAGTGGATACAAGATCTCTGGATGTCCAGTTTGAAGCAGTGTATCCTCTTTTCAAACGCCAGGTACTCTATTTTGGTCTTACTGGAAAAGAAATAAAAACAGGTGATGCATATGTAAATATTGCTGATCAGATCAGGTTTGGAGGTGCGAGAACACTGAGGGGATACGAAGAAGATATGTTCAGGGGTTCAAGAGTAGCCTGGGTAAATTGTGAATACAGAAGTATTGTGGGATACCACTCCCGGATATTTTTGTTCGTTGATTCCGGTTTTTATCAGCGCAAAGATCAAAAGGGTACAATAATCAGAGGATATAAAACAGGGTATGGTTTTGGTATTCGTCTGGAGACCAGGATTGGTATGATCGGAATAGATTACGGGTTGGGAGAAGGGGATTCACTGATGGGAGGGAAACTGCATGTGGGACTGGTGAGCAGTTTTTAATATTTACTTTTTTGACAGCCCAAAGTTTAGAATTATATTCTTTATTTTAAGATTAACAAATTATATGATGGGTTTTGTTATTGTGCCCTAATCATTATTCATTAAAGGGATTATACTATCATCATTTTTTTGATGCTATATAAAGTTATGTTTGATAAAAATAATTTATTTTATTATATTTATTAATATGAAATAATAAAAAATTTTTAAATTATAGTTTACTAAAATATTTTTCTGACATATTTTCAGAAGTTATAAAATAAGTTTTATTTGTAATTATTATTTCATATTTTTTCAAATAGTTACATAAATAGGGAGGTGGTATTGTGTCATTAAAAAGGCTTAATAAAACTTTAGAGAATAATATATCTGAACTTACAAAAAAAGGGCTGGCTAAGGGGAAGGAAAAAGTTATCAAAGATGTAATAGTACACAAGGACGGCAAAGGGCCGAGATATATACTGGAAGGTTATAAATCTAAAGAATTTATACGTATGAATTCCAATTCATATCTGGGATTTTCTTTATTAGATGAACTCATACAGGAGGATATCGAAACTGTCCGAAAGTTTGGGGTCGGTCCGGGAGCCGTACGTTTTATCAGCGGAACCTATTCACCCCATATTGCACTGGAAAAAAAGCTCGCGGATTTTCATTCAAAAGAAGCAGGGATGATCTTCAGTTCTGCTTATGTGACCAGTATGGGAGTTATTGCCCCGCTAACAGATAAAAATACAGTCATAATCAGTGATGAACTTAATCATAATTGTATTATTAATGCTATTCGTATGTCCCGGCCTGCTGCCAAGGAGATCTATGAACATAATAATATGAAAGATATGCAGAAGAAAATTGAGTCCTCTCTGGGTAAAGGGAACAGATTACTCCTGGTTACTGATGGGATTTTCAGTATGAGGGGAGATCATGCACCTCTGGATACAATAGTAAAAATTTCTAAACAATATAATGATTCATTTAAGGAAGGTATTATTACAATTGTGGATGACTCTCACGGGGTGGGTGCATTTGGAGAAACCGGAAGGGGAGTAGAGGAGTATACTGATACTCAGGCAGATATTCTGGTTGGTACATTAGGTAAGGCTTTTGGTGTTAATGGTGGGTATGTGGTTTCATCAGATCCGGTTATCAGGTATTTACGGGAATATGCTCCCATGTATGTGTATTCAAATCCTGTAACTGTTGCTGAAGCTGATACAGCGTTCAAAGCAGTTGAGATCCTGGACAGTCAGGTAGGTATTAAGTTGCTCATATATCTTCGTAAAATGATCAAAAAATTCAGAGACGGGGTCAAGGCTCTTGGATTTGAAACTATTGACAGTGAACATCCAATTGTCCCTTTGATGATCGGGGATACTGCAAAAGCCATTAAACTTACTGAATATCTGAATAATAAAGGTGTGTTAGTTACGGATATTAATTATCCCGTAGTTCCTAAAGGAGAAGACGAAATACGCTTTCAGATTACAGCAGAACATACTCCCCAGGATATTGATACAGTTTTGAAAATTCTGGAGGATTATCCTGACAGATAAAGTAATGAATATTCAAATATATAATGTGAGGTAATTATGTACAGGATTGAATCTAAGATATCTGCTAAAAGTAAGGAATTTAAAGAAAATCGTGAACATATGCTCAGTCTTATTGAAAAATTTAAAGAAAAGCTGGAGGAGGTAAAAAAAGGCGGTCCCCCCAAAGCTCATAAAAAACATAAAGAAAGGGGGAAAATGACTGCCAGAGAAAGACTGGATAAGCTGTTTGACAGAAATACCCCTTTTCTGGAGTTCAATCCGCTGGCTGCCTATGATATGTATGATAATCAGGCTCCTGCTGCCGGGATTATTACAGGAATAGGAGTGGTTCACGGAAGGGAAGTGCTGGTAATTGCGAATGATGCTACTGTCAAGGGAGGTACCTATTTTCCTATGACCATAAAAAAGCATGTCCGGGCTCAGGAAATTGCTATGAACAACAATCTTCCCTGTATTTATCTGGTGGATTCAGGTGGTATTTTTCTCCCTTATCAATCCGGAACTTTTCCGGACCGGGATCATTTTGGCAGGATTTTCTCCAATCAGGCCCGCTTATCCGCTCTGGGAATTCCTCAGATTACTGCAGTAATGGGTTCCTGTACAGCCGGAGGTGCCTATGTGCCGGCTATGAGTGATGAAACAGTTATTGTTAAAGAGCAGGGAACAATTTTTATAGGGGGCCCGCCTCTGGTAAAAGCTGCT
>Ga0180433_10005043_pt1 | contig 18148 bp, 20 predicted proteins | sample SS_ome_8_FD_132980 | JGI IMG/M metagenome (GOLD analysis project Ga0180433, IMG submission 132980) | Hypersaline lake sediment archaeal communities from the Salton Sea, California, USA - SS_1_D_1 metaG | ecosystem: Environmental > Aquatic > Non-marine Saline and Alkaline > Hypersaline >... | reverse complement strand
TTTCTGATTTCAATTCAGTAGATTAATGGTATTAACTTATATTTTACTCGAGTTCTATAGTCTTCATACCCTTCCATTCCCTTAATGAGCATTTCCTCCTCGTACTTTATTCGAATTAATAGTGGTATTATTGCGAGTATAGCAGGAATCAATGAAATCCACGATCCAAGAGAAATAGGCAAAAAAAGCACCCAAAAAATCCCTCCAGAGTAGAGAGGATGGCGAACATGGCCATATAATCCCGTATCTATGAGTTTCTGACCCTTATTAATATCCAATATTTTTGAAGCGTATGCATTTTGAAATTGAGCGACATTCATGATCACTAGGCCAATATTCGATAAAAGAAGTCCGAGAATCTCCACCATGAAAGGTATAGTAGTCCATTGAAAGCGATAATCAAAAGAAGGAAATATTAATGCACAAATAAATCCAATACCTACTAATGGGAGTAAATATTTATCAGATCCTGCGGCTTTTTTTGTTTCTTCAGTAATTCCTACCTTTTTTGTCTTCGTCCGGTTCCGAATGAGGCGTGGATTCTTCCTGTTAATGATATAATAGCTGATTGATATATTAAGGGATAAAGTAATTATAAAGAGCCAACCTTCAAGCCAAAACAGGGTCCATGCAAAAGGGAAAATGAAGATTCCAATTACAACGCTAATATAAATAGGCATGAGAACAAAAATCCATCCTGGAAGGGGTGTATCCATCTTATCAACATCATTTTGTAATGTTTCCGAAGTCATATGAATAATTGCATCGATTTAATTTTTAAATATTTGTATAGGAGAAAAACTTTCCTTTTAAAATCAACTTATATTGGTCTTCGCAAGACTTCTCCAGGATATTTTCTTAGTTGCTTGTTGTTTTCAACAACAACGATTCCGTTTACAACCACGTGGGGGATGCCTTCAGGAAATTGGTGCGGATCCTCGAATGTTGCTTTATCAATTACCGTGTTGGGATTAAATAGCACTATATCAGCCCTCCTTCCTTCCTCAATTAATCCTCTATCTGGTAATCCTAACTTTTGAGCTGGGAATGAGGTCATGCGTCTTATCGCATCTTCTAAAGTAAGCACTTTTTCTTTTCGTACATATTTTCCAAGAACTCGCGGATATGTACCGTAGAATCGAGGGTGAAATTTACCAAGCGTAGGAATATTAGGAATTGCTGCTCCATCCGTGCCAAACATTTGGTATTGATTAACCATTATCCTTCGAATATCCTCTTCGCTCATTGATTCCAAGGTGATGCTACCGCCAGTTTCCTCGTCAATTAATATGTTAAAAATCGTTTCCCATTCGTCCTTTTTACCTTTAATTTTCGTTATTTCGACAATATTCTTTCCTTCAATATCTTTCCATTTTGGATTTGACACGCCTGAAATAAAAACGCTCTCGAAACCGCCTACATGGATAAAATTTTCCCATCCAGGGAGACCTTTCTCAGTGTCCTTCTTTATTTTCTCTTGACAACCTAGATCTTTTATTCGTTCTAATAACTTTTCCTTACCACCTTCGTGTACCCATGGAGGAAGAAGCGTTTTTAAAGATGTCATACCTCGATTATATGGATATTGATCATAAGTGATTTTTAATCCTCGTGAGTTAGCCTCCTCAATTAAATGGAGTGATTCTTTACTAGAACCCCAAAAGCGTTTCCCAGCCACTTTTTTATGTGATATTTGACCTCCGTTACATCCTGACTTCTCAACAATTTCAATAAATTCTTTTATAGCATTTAATAGATTCTTACCTTCACCCCGGATGTGTGAAAAATATATTCCATTATAGTCTGCTAAAACTTTTGAAAGTTGAATTAATTCTTCGGTTTTTACATATACTTGAGGGGCATAAATTAATCCCGTGCTCATTCCAAAAGCACCAGCGATCATTGCTTCCTTAAGATATTCCTTCATCTTTTCTAATTCGTTAGGAGTTGGATCTCTGTCTTCAAATCCTGCTCCACCGGCAATTCTTATGTTATTATAACCTACACAAGGAACGAGATTAATAGGACATTTTCGGGCGTCTAAATATGATAAATACTCGGCAAATGTATTCCAACTAATATTAATATGTTCTAATAGGGGAGAAATCGTCATCAATAGTTTTTTAGCATCCTCGACTCTATCGGGGGGAATTGGTGCAAGACCATCTCCACACATCCCGATCGTGCACGTGGTAATTCCCTGCCTAATGAACGACTCTGCTTTTGCTACAACGGATATAATGTAGTCTGAGTGTGAATGCATGTCGATAAATCCAGGAGAGGCAACTAAATCCGTTCCGTCTATTATCTTCTCTGCCTCGTCATTAATCTTTGGAGAGATTTTTGAGATTCTACCACTTTTTACGGCTATATCTGATAAAAACGAAGGACTTCCCCTTCCATCAATAACTTTTGTATTCTTAATTATAATATCTTGTGCCATTTTTAGCTAAGAGTTTGATTTCATTTAAAATTGACTGAAATTATTCACCATTATAAATTAAGGAATAATGATATTTTAATGACAATTAATTATGAACTACTCTACAATCTCGTGGTCTTTCATGATTATTGTAGTTTTTATATTTTTTATAACAGTTATCACAACAAGGAACTATTATAGATTTTTGGTGTTGGAATAATGTATACTTATATTCAATCCACTCAGTTGCCCACATTTTATTGCATATAAAACAAGTGTGTTCATGTTTCTTCATTTTTCAACCTCACAAACCTTTCTTCAAGAGAAAAAAAGTTATTTTTTTATAGTTTTCATCAATATTGTATTCAAGAGTAGCTTGTTGAGTTCTTCCTGATATTCCTCTAAATCTAGTTTTGATTTTACTTTCTTAAAAATCATATAAACTCCAAAAGTAAATTGTAAAATTATCACGAGAGACGATGCGAGCCATTCTAATAAGGCGTGCCATGTAAACAAAAAGATCAAGTTTACTCCAGCAACAATATAACATGTATATGCAAAAAAATGCGGAAAATAATCTGATTTTTGGATTAAATATCCCATTATAACACCCGCAAAAACTGCGCATGAGAAAGCAATCGTAGCAAATAAGCCGTGAAGATCATAGATTAAATCAATTGGGATCATAGTAAACAACTCTAAGAAAAATCCAACTAAAGATAGGGAAATCGCAGAAATTATTGATACATAGAGAGAACTTAATATTAACTTGTTTTCTTTTTTGAACTCATTTCTAAAAAAAAGAGCAATTGCCAAATAATAGGGAATTATTAGAATCGAACTTATAATAAGCCCTATAGTAAAATATGCATGTCCTCTGCTGGCGGATAAGAAGCTTATCATGTGGGTTGAAGGGTGATATCCTGGATATAGTTGTATCGCTATTAAATCTCCACATATTCGTATAATGACTGAAAAAATGCCAAAAATACCCCCAATTATCATGTATGTGAATCTTTTTGATGTTTCCTCGATCTTTTCGTCCACTTCATAATACCACTCTTCAAAATCATCAATTAATTCTTCCACTTCTAGCATTTCAACCCCTTATTTATTCATTTTTTTTTATTTTTCATTTTATTTGGTCGCTCGATAAAAAAATGCTGAATGATTATCATTACTATCATTACAAACATGGCAATTAATGTTAGCCACTCTAAGAAGTATATAGTAATTCCTATTTGTGAAGTATAGATAGTTATAACAGGAGATAAAAAGTATAGAATATAACATGTGGCAGTTGTGAAAGCTACAAATGCAAGCGTATTAGACTCATCAGAAAGTGTTAATACAATAATACCATAAAGTAATGTGAAGCCAAATCCTCCAGCAAAATAAATCACGGCAAAAAATGTATGTATTTCAAAATTATGTAACGGAAATATCCCAATAAATAAAATTCCTCCCGTAAAGGAAAGAGATGCCATAGACATTAAATCTAAGTATCGTTCTTTTATCCCTTTTTTTCTTAACTTTCTGATCTCATAAACTTGAAAAAAAAACAAGATAAAACTTGAAAATATCCATCCTAAGTTAAACACGTAATTAGCTCCGTTAGGACCATCTCCTAAATGACTTATCCAATGAGTAAAGATACTATAACTTGGATCAAACGATAAATATAAAATTACTGCTGTAAATGTCGAAAATGCATATATTAAGAAACCAATTAATCCAAAATAATGACCAGGAACTTTTTCGTACACTTGATTTAAGGTTTCTTCAACCTTTTCGTCTACTTCTGAATACCATTCTTCAATGTCGTCAAGAATTTCTTCAATTTTTAACATTACAGTCATTTTTTTTTTCCTTTCTTATTTTTTATTTTCAAATTTCAAAAATTATGAATCCTTATTTTATTAATATAAAATAGGATATATAAATGTTTTCATTTTTCAAAACTCGTGAAACCGTTTTTATAAAATATAAAGGTCTCAAGCAGTATGTTCACAAATTTTGAAATTTGGAAAAAGTTTAAATAGTTATATGACTATATTATACATGAAATGACAGTGAATGATAACCTATATGAACACGATTATTTTTTTGATGAGAAATTAAAAAAATATGAAGAAATGTTAGTAGAATTCTTTACTGATATAGGACAACAGAAAAGGGTTAATCCAAAATTCTTGAAAATGTCGTCCTTTTTATTTCTTCATAAAAAACTGACTCAAAAAGCCTTGAAAGAACTTACTGGCTTTTCAACAGGCACTATTTCCACATTTTTATCAGTAATGATAGGATCAGAATTTTATACTAAAGAACTAATTTCTGGAACTCATACCCATATTTATCGATATAATGGAGAAATCGAAGATCTTACCTCAAAAGGATTAGATATTGCGTTAAAAAGCTTCTTAGATTCAGAGGAGTTTTTAAAGAAGAAAAAAGCGGAATTAAGCAAGCTTGCAAAACAGAGTAAAAAAGGAGCAAGTCATTTATCTCATAGAATCGATCAGATATTAAGAACCTTCGAGTTTTACGAAGATCTATTACCAATAATGGAAGAAAATGAACTAGAGGGAGATTAAAAATGTCTGAAATGACTTTTGACCCTGAAGTTTATATTATTGAAGATGAAATCATCACTCATTTTTTAAACTCTCCTATATTTACAGGAAGAGATCCTCTATTTGTACGGCTTCTTACATTATTCATGACACGAAAAGAGCTCACACAAATTACTCTTCGAAAAATAACGGGCATGTCTGCAGGTAGGATCTCTCAAGAAGTTAATCATCTTCTTGATATGAATCTTATTGAAATTGTTGATACTTCTAAACAAGGAAAGATAACTTATCAAGCAAAATCCGCAGGTATAGCATTCCTTTCCTTGACAAAACATATAATTGGAAGATTATTAAAATGGGAAGAAAGTCTAACTGAAATGAAAAAGGAATTAGTTCAAGGTCAAACTGAGTTAGGAAATTTAAACGGTTATAAGAGATTGCGTGGATTTACAGAATCCATCTTGAAATTAATCTCTAATTATAATAAAGCTACGGATACTTTAGATAAAGCCATCGTTTCGCTAAAAAATGAAGATTAATAATTAAAATATTAAAAAAAAAAAAAGAATTAATAAATAAAAGGTATCAATCGCTTGGTTCGCTTCATGTAGTCCCGATATTCGTCACCGAATGTCCCTATTAAGATCTCCTCTTCCATTTCAACTCGCATCTTCATTACTATCGCATAATAGATAACAATGATTATCAATACGAACAAACCACGAAATGCTATGAACGGTCCAAACATCATCAATGTCGCTCCAAAATACATCGGATGACGCATGTATTTATATAAACCTTTCGTTGCTAACTTATGGTCCTCTCCCGTGTGAATGACGGGTGTTCCATATTTTCCAAGTTGTAACCTACTTACAACCATGATAATCGCTCCAACAACAATGAGTATAATGCCTATGTATCCAACGATTGGATTGTTCCAAATCGGAATGAAGGGAGCTATCATATATACATTCTCTAGGTATGCAAGTATGAATATGAACGGCGTTAGCAAGCCTATTAAGGCTATTAACTTTTCAACGATAGTGATGTTTGTTTCTCCGGTAGGAAGTGGTCGTATTAGTATATCTATCGTTCCTCCCACGTAATATGCGAGTAATGCTGTGAGGATAATTGGATCTGAATATACTACGGGAATGAACAACCAAAGTATCAAATTATAATATAACCACATGAAGAGTAGGATGGCTATCAGTTTCCTGATTAGTATTACTTTATCAAACCTTCTAGTATCACTCAGTTTTTATCAACTCCATATTTTCTATTTTTAACATATTTCTAAGCTAATCTTATGGCTTTTTTTAAGATTTTATTTGCCCTATCCCTGATTTTCAGAATTTTTTCTGAAGAAATTGATTCTTCCATGTGGTTTAAGGTTATACTCAGGTTTCCTCCATGTGTAACTACGCCTAAGACCAATTCGGTATACGGCGAACATGAAGGCATCAATATCAGATTCTTCAGGATTAAATCTCCATGCTTCTCTGGAAAGTCTGTCCTACCAAGGTTGGTCATTATTTGGGCCATTCCGAATCCTGTTGAGAGCCGTTTTTTGACCATTTTATTTGCTAAATTTTTTTCATCAGAAAGAAATGCATTCATTTTTTCGTAGCACTTTGAGGAGGGAGGTATTAAACGTCCAAAAGCAGCAAAAAATTGAGCTTCCATGAAGGTGGGGCTTAAACTAAGAGCATTTAAAGTGCCGACGATTGCTTTTTTTCGTACTTCAGCAGGATTTGCTTTTTCAAAGATCTTTTTCGTCGCATCCCAAAAAGAATCTTTAGTAGAATATCTAAAACGGAGTTCCATTCCTCCCGCAAAAAATCCAAATTGTTCTCCTACAGGATTCTTGAGAAATTTTCTTATATTGATAGCAGAAGCATATTTCTCTAAATATTTTTGTGGTTCGGGATTTAGCTGATTCTGAGCCATTGCAAACGCCGCAATCAAGGCACTGTTTACAGTAACGCCATTTTTACGACATGCTACTATCAACGCTTTTGTGTCTTCTCGTGAGAGCTCGTACAAGTGAGCTTTATAAGTATATTTGTCCCAATATACATCGTGTAGAGCGTAAAACTCATCGTAACTAAATAGAACTTCGTTCTTCTCCCATTTTTTATTTATCGTCTTACCAAGGGCTCGCATCCCTAAGCTTGGTTTGAAATCGGAGGGAAGGTTATCTATATTAACCATTGGAGCAGGTGGCAATAGTTCAACTTTTTTGGTTGGGTCTCCTAAACATGTCATGATGTCTCTTGCTAAATAGAGCAAAGACATGCCATCACAGATTGTATGCTGGCAAAAAATAATTAAGTCCGATATCTCTGCCGAATGAAGTAAAATGAACCGAATCAATGGCCCATGCTCCATCATAAACGGGATTTTATGTTGTAGAATAATCTCCTCACTCCATTGATCGTCAGATATACGCTCTATCACCATTACAGGAATATCAATGCGATTTTTTACGACAATATAGGCTTTTTTTCCCTCGAGTTCTATGTGAGCGTTGAGAATGGGGTGTCGTTGCTGCATTTTTTTTATTGCAATTTTTAAATCTTCGATGGAAACATTTCCAAGGATTGTCGCTATCATGGATATATTCGATTGTGGTACTTTTGAGTGTGCTCGTTCTCTTTGATTTAATTCTCGTCTTATTTCTTGAAAAGGTTGCTCTGGTACTATTTCTGTAGTATTTTGCATTTTATCACCACTTTACTTTTCATTATCAATGAAGTTTCATATAAAATGAATAACCTCACAATGATATTAGAAAATAACATATTTAAATGTTTTCATTAATAATGAATTTTCACAAAAAGTGGAATAACATTTAAATATGAAGAAAACAATATAAATAGTATAAGATGCTGGAAAAACAAAGTTTAATATTTTATGAAGGAAGAATTAAGGAAATAGAGAAAACTCTCATTCAATACGTGGTAGATGTAGGAAAAACTAAGAGATCTGAGATGGAATCTCACTTGTTAGCATACCTTTTGTTCCATCCTAAACTCTCTCAAGCTCAAATGCGTGCGCTCTCGTTGGAATATTACAATAAAAAGTCAAGATCGGGAATTTCAACAGGAAGGATATCGTCATTCGTGAAAAAATACGAAAAATTTCGAGTACTGCATCGGAAAAAAGAAAAGTCTGGCAAAAATTATACTTATTTCTATTCTTTTAGTGGAACTCTAACAAATTTAACCATGACTGCATTATACGAAGGAACGGCAATGATTCATGAGATGGTTGAATTTTTTAATCAAAAAATCGAATCCTTAAAAAATTTAAGCTCAAAAGAAAAGGATCATGATTTATATTCCACAATTTTATCGAGAACTAAAGATTTGATAGATTTTTGGAGAGCATATGATGATCTAGTAGAAGATTTAAAAAACTCTTTTCCAGATATGCCACAAACTACTTCTAAAAGGGGATTTTTCAAAGACATCGAAGAATATTCTGCTGATTTACGCTTAGAAGATATAGAAGAGGAGATAATAAAGGCATTATCTGAAACAACAGGATTTACGGTTAAAAACGATCAATATACAAGGATTCTATCCTATTTCATAATTAGAAAGCAATTAACTCAAGGAGAAGTTAAAAAATTGACGGGATATTCTACTGGATTCATTTCGCAAGCGTTAAATTATTTAATTGAGAATGATTTAATTCAAAAAGTAAAAATAAAAGGTGTTAGAAAACCGTTCTATGTCGTCGAATCCATTAAATATAATTATTATTTGAGGTTTTTTAATCGACTCAATTTAACATTCAGTAAAAAACCTGTATTAGATGATATACTTCAAGATTTAAGAGAAAATGAGGATGAATTGAAAGAGCTGAATGGTTATGCGTTTATAAGAAAAAGATTGGAAGAATTATTAGAATATTTCCCCTTAGTAGAAGATTTTATCACTATCCTTAGCAATGAAATGGAGAAAATAAAAAAAAAATGACTTTACTTTAGACCTCAGATTTAATTGCATTAGCAATTTTGTTAAGTGCCTCTTCCAATATTACTCGGGGGCACGCAAGATTTAACCGCTCAAATCCTTTTCCACCTTTTCCAAAAAGAAATCCCTCGAAAAGTGCTACTTTTGCAACATCAAATAATATGCGTGTTAATTCTTTCGAATCTGGTATTAATTCTCGGAAATCCAACCAGATTAAATAAGTTCCCTCTGGTTCCGTGACCTTGACATTTGGTAAGTTTTCCTTCACGAATACTTTTAAGAATTCCCGGTTACTTTTCACGTAGATCATTAGTTCGTCCAGCCAGTTCTCGCACTCATTATAGGCTGCAATTAAAGCAGACGAAGCAAAGCAGTTGGGTTCTTTTACTCCCGTTCCTTGAATAACATTATTGAATTTTATTCGTAATTTAGGATTGGGAATGAAAATATTTGATAGTTTGAGACCAGGGAGGTTAAAGGTTTTGCTTATAGACGTGCACGTGACTGAATTTTGAGCAAATTCATCTGAAATTGATGCAAATGGCGTGTGTTCATGTTCAGGATATATTAAATCACAATGTATCTCGTCGGCAAGAACTAGTATGTTATTTTCCATGCAAATCTCTCCCACGCGAGTCAATTCTTCCTTGGTCCATACCCTTCCAGTAGGATTCTGAGGATTACACAATATAAGTATTTTTGCTAATGGATCTTTAACCCTCTTTTCTAAGTCATCGAAATCCATCGTGTATCTACCATTATTCGAGATTAATGGATTTAAAAACTTGCGACGCTCATTATTTTTTACTGCCATGAAGAACGGAGGATATGCGGGATTTTGAAGTATGATTTTATCTCGACGTTCACTAAACGCTTGAAGAGTGAAATTAATGGCTGGAATGACTCCCGGGGTATAAAAAAACCAATCCTTTTCTAAAGTCCAACCATGCCTGCGTTTATACCAGTTTATCGTTGCTTCGTAATATTCAGGCGGTGTTAAAGAATACCCATATACGCCATGCTCAGCTCGTTGGATAATAGCGTCAATTATCGGTTGAGGTGATCGAAAATCCATGTCTGCCACCCACAAAGGTAATAAGTCGGGTTTTTGGAACAGATGACTCACGCCATCCCATTTCTCAGAGCACGTGTTTTTTCGCTCGATAATCTCATCAAAATTGTATTTAACTTTCACCATGATTAATCAGTTATAATTAAACAAGTATATTTTAGTCTTTTTATTAGTTATTGAGATGTTCATGTCCTTTTGATTTTTTGAGAGAATTAAATGTTTATCTCGCTCTCGCACGACCAGCACTTTTCGTCCTTTTCTTTTAACGCCGTTGCGCACTTTTGACAATAAAGCGTGTGACAATTCGGACATAAATAAATAGGGCCGTCAATGGCCCCCTTATGAACGACACACACGAATTCTTTTTTATTAACCCCCACTTCAGATTCAGTCTTGCGTTTCTCCTCTAATTCTTCGGGCGTCAATCTCCGTTCCACTTCTTCAATAGATATGAGATTATTAGATTTAACTTTCTTTTTTGGACTATCATTTATTATTTGAATCTTCTCAATTGATTTTTCTGAAGCTTGAATCGATTTTTCTGTAACGTGTACTGTTTTTTCTTTTACTTTATTAAATTTATCGTCTCCAGGCATTTCTTTCCTCTTTACAATGTCGTATAAATTGCTTTCCTTTATCATGATAATTCTTTCTGTTAAGGGTGTTGGATTTAACGCTCTAAATCGATATAACATTAAATTTAGAATAAGTACTATTATGAGCATGAAAAAACGGATTTGACTTGAGATGTCAGCTAAATTATTTATAGGTATCTCAAATATTAATATAGAAATGAACCCAATAATTGCAAATGAAATTGCAAGTGAAATCCTAAAAGTATATATGAGAAGCAATAATGAAATTAAGAATGAAATTAATCCAATATAACACAAAACAATAAATAAATTCTGAGAGAAAGAATACCATATAAGCATGGGGAGTAAAAGCAAGAAATAAATTATTCCGAATATTAAATATAAAATTGAAATGATCGAAACACTAATCACTGTTTTCGGCTCAATATCTTTTATTAATTCACTTGGTTCTCTATATTTTAATAACCGAACGATTAAGACACTATAATCTAAAAAAGAAATAATATATAGATAACCTCCAATACCAAGATCGTATCTAACAGGAGTTAAAGCAATTAAATACATTATTATGATAGAAATACTAATTAAAGATAATATATATCCAACTATCATTGCTGTTATTGATAAGCGTATTCTTTTTCGATTTAATAGAATATTTGCGCTGAAAATAAGAAGTACACCATATATTCCACCATAAAGAAATAAATTATAAGAATTAAAAACATTGTTAGTGAAATTAGTAGTTGGATCTAAAACAAGAACTAAAAAAGGAGATATTAAACTTATAATAATAAAGAGTAGATTTCCAAGAATGAATAGATTTTTACTCTTCTTGTTTATAGGTCTTATTTGTTTCATATTAATGCAACGGTAATTTAATTTACTCAACTAGTATTTCTTATTAATGTACTCTATGATTCTTATTTCTTAACAACTCAATTTTTCTTTGAATTATAAATAAATAAAATTACAGTTTCCAATAAATTTATAGCATAACTAAAGAGATAACAAAATTTGAGTATTATCGGAATATAAAATTAATGATTCCCTAGATTGGTTTAAGTAATAAAAAGCCATGGTTTAAAAACTAGTCCTACTAGTATATAAATGAGAAACATTACGGTGATTTTTAAAATGGATAAGATTCGAGCGAAAAAGACTATATTTTTACCGATAATAATTATTTCTATTTGCTTTGTATCTATTCTTATAATTCAATTGATGATAAATCTTGTAGGAATTGATATAGGATTTCAACCTGAACTCGATGCTCATGAAATGTGGTATGTACCATGAGAACTTAGAAAATTGAGGTTGAAATTATTGGATTATACAATCTTAGGACGCACGGGACTAAAAGTCAGTGAAATGGGGTTAGGATGTGGAGGCCCTAGTCGCATTGGTCAAAGAACCGGACAGAGTGTTGAGGATTCTATAGCAATAGTAAAACAAGCTATCGATTCGGGTATTAATTTTATTGATACCGCAGAGAGTTATGATACAGAAAAAATCGTAGGAAAAGCTTTACTAGACGTTGAGCGAGATTCTATAGTTTTATCAACTAAAAAAAGCACGTGGGCAGATCTTACAGAGTCAGATGTAAAAACGAGTCTGAAAAAAAGCCTTGAAAATCTGAACACTGATTTTATTGATATATATCATCTCCACGCAGTACATCCTAAATTATATGATCAATTCGTTGCAGAAATCGTGCCGATGCTTCTCGAAATGAAAGACCAAGGAAAAATACGGTTTATTGGAATAACAGAATACTTTAATAAAGACACGCAACATGCAATGCTTCAACGAGCTTTAGAAGACGATATCTGGGATGTCATGATGGTCGGATTTAATATTTTAAATCAATCTGCTCGTGATAGCGTTTTGCCAAAAGCTATTCAAAAAAACATCGGAATCATTAACATGTTTGCGGTGAGATTAGCACTAAGTCAACCAAAAAAACTAAAACGCGTTTTAAAGATATTAATTAAGAACAAACAAATCGATCCATCTGATTTTAATCTTGAAGATCCACTTGGTTTTCTTACCGAAAATAATCAATCCCTTGACTTAGTAGATGCTGCATACCGCTTTTGCCATTATGAACCCGGAATAAACGTGGTCCTTTCTGGAACAGGCAATCCCGACCATCTAGCAGCAAATTTTGAATCCTTTTCGAGAGCACCGCTCCCTGAGGATAATGTTAGTAAGCTAAAAAAATTATTCAAAAATGTTGATTCAGTTACAGGGCAATAATACCTTTTTCTTGATTTTTATTATATCTGAATATAGCCAAAAATAGGAATGCAAGAATATTAACTTTCTATTATACACATTTCCATAAACATTTATATGAAAATTATTACTATTTTAAGGTTATAATGAAAGTTTTTAAATTTAAAATCTGTATCTTTGGCGATGGCGGGGTTGGTAAAACAACATTAACCCAACGATACATGACGGGAATCTTTCAAGAAAAGTACCAGCTGACGATAGGGATGGATTTTTACCTTAAAAAATTAGAAATAGATGGAAATGAGGTTTCCTTGCAGATTTGGGATTTTGCCGGTGAAGAAAAGTTCAGATTTCTCATGCCCGGAGCGCTCTCTGGTGCGCACGCAGCAATTTTTATGTACGACCTTTCTAGATATGGTACTATAGAAAATTTAAATGACTGGATCTCATTATTTAAAGAAACAAATCAAAAAGAAAAACAAGATGTTCCATTTATATTAGTTGGGTCTAAATTAGATCTCGAAGATATTAGAGCGGTATCAAAAGAGAAAGGTCTTGAAAGGTCAAATGACTTCGGAGCAATTGGTTGGATTGAATGCTCAGCAAAAGATGGCACGAATGTAAATATAATTTTTGAAGAATTAGCACGGGGTATTATAGAACTACACGCAACCGATAAAAAGAACAAGAAAATTAACCTGTTTCAATAGGTTTAAATAAAAAAATCTTACAAGCTTAAATAAAAAAATAATGATAATTTTTGAGTTGATATATAGTAACATCAAATTCAAATTTAAAAGTAGAAGTTCGCTGTCCTGCTTGTCAGAAAATTGGAAAAGTTATTGTTGATCAACAATTAATAGATCAAAGCCTTAGAGGTCTTACGGTAGTAAATATACCTTCAAATATGATATGTGAACACTCATTTATAGCTTATGTAGATAAGAATCGAGATATTCGAGATTATATTTTATGTGATTTTTCAATCGATACTCCTCAAATCGAGCTTGAAATTAAGAGTAATAAACCTCCTGTTAAAACAGATGAAGATTTTGATGTGGACATAATTAAGCTTAATGTCTACCCCATGCTGTTAGTAAACATTCTTAAATGTGTCTTTTTCAATAAGAAGATTTTAATCGTTTTCGATAACGAATTTTTAAGGGGATACATTCAACAATTTCTAAGAATCATATTCGATGCGACTTTTTCCCATGAAATCGTTTTATTATCAATAAAGACACATAAAAAGATCAAAAAAGATTACAAGGATTTCATTATAGTAGAAAATTCTAATGTAATCCAAGATAAAAATAAAATTCTTAACCAAAAGAAACTAAAGATCGAAAAGAACATTGTTCAAAAGTTTTATGCCGAAAAGAGCTCGAAGGCTAGTTTGATTATAATAAAAAATGAAATTAAAAAAATCTACATTTTGGCAAAAAATATAATCGAATTTAAAGATACTCTCGATGAAAATGCAAGAATCGACTCGAAAATGCTTTTAGATCATTTCAAATCAGAATTAGACCTCAAAATCCAAATCCCTTATTTAAGATATTTAATGGAGATCGTGAGAAACTACTTTCAAGTTACGATTGGATTTACTACAGATACGATTGATTTCTTTAAATTACTTCAATAGTATTTATTCTCAAAAGATCAATTATCATGAAGCGGAAAATCATCGTGAATTATTCCCTCATACTTAAAAATGTATAAATGCAACAAAATATAAAGGGCGAAGAATTTAATGGGATATGAAAAAAGATTTAAACGGGAATAAAGTCGAAAATCAAGCTGCGTTAGATCATGTGAAAGCTTTAGCCTTCACGCGAAAGGTTGGAACTGATGGAGAAACCAAAGGAATCAATTACATTCAAAAGGAGTTGGAAAAAAGTGATATTGACTCCAATCAAGAGTCTTTTATTTGCTCTAGTGGGAGCCTCATGAAATTATTATTGAGCTTTTTGTTTTTTTACATTATTTTATATGAGATTTTTTTATTCATGAATGAATACGCATGGGTAATTCTAATTCTACACATTATATTGATATTTACGCTGATACGAGGAATGTCATATCTTCTTGATTGGACAAAAATCATATATTGGGGGAAAAAATCAAAATCAAAGAATGTCATCGCTAAATTAAGTGCAAAAAACTCAAACCAAAAGAAACCTGTTGCTATCTTCTCCGCACATTACGACACGATATCCAGGTTATATCCCGGTCCTTTTTACATGATTTTAATGGTTTCCTGCCTCATGATGACATTAACTTTTTTATTTTTAACTGAAATTTTAGCGATATGGTCTTTAATATCAATTTTTTTTGCTCCTACTGCAAGAATGGTTATTATATTTCAGTTCATGATCTACATGTCTCTTATCCTTGCAATCAGCATTCAAACATGCGTGATTATTGCGATATTCAATAAAAGCTTAGATAAGTCAGTAGGGTCATTAGATAATGCGACTGGAGTAGCAATATTAATAGAATTAGCTAAACTTATTAAAAAGAATCCCCTCGAAAAGATTGATGTGCTTTTTCTATGGTTTGGTGCAGAAGAATATGGATTATGGGGCTCAAGACAATACTTAGCGAAACATTTCGACGAATTAAACGATGAGTATGACCTTGACAAGTCTATTGCTATTAATATTGATATTATTGGCAGCTATGTTGGGTTAATGGATGAAACTGGATTAATTAAAAAAAAGAGGATGAACGAACGCTTAAACGACATCATCTTCGCTACAGCTAAACAAAGTAACATTCAAGTTAAAAAACAAAAAGCCATCATTGGCACGGGTGGCGATCACATGTGCTTCAAAACATACGCACTAAAAAAAGAAAAGTCACTTCAAGTAACCTGCTTTGCTTCAAATAAGGATGCAAGATACATTCATTATCCAAGTGATACTCCTGATAGATGTTCAGCAAAATCTCTTAACGATTGCATTACGGTCTGTCATGAAACAGTAAGGAGCATTGATAAAAGAGTAGAATCAGATTTCTAGTTGATGTTGAAATATACAATTTAACAAATAGAATCTCTTCTATTCTCGTTTTTCTCAATAAAGAATGAAGGCAAATCTTTAAATAATTACCTTGGATAATGGTATTTGGATCCAAGAAGTTCACGTGATTCTTCAATTTGATTAAAGAGGGATATGCTAAGTGGATGATATAATTAAAATTCTTAAGTCTGATACCAATTTCTATACCTTTGTTCAAATGCTAAAGCTAACAAACTTGATATATAAGCTATACGAGAATGGCCCGTTTACCGTTTTGGTTCCCAATAACGATGCTTTTGGGGTGATTCCACATGAAAAACTGGATGATCTGTTGCACCATTCCAGCTCAATGAAAGAAGTTCTCAATTATCACATCATACCAGGGGGATTTGATTCAAAACAACTAATTAAAGTGAGTACGCTCAATACATTATTAGATCAAGAAATACAAATAAAATACGCAGAAGAAATAATAATAAATAAAGCACATGTCATTAAATCAGACATTATTGCGTCAAACGGAATCATACATGTGATAGATCGAGTATTAAAACCACCTGAAATTTTAGCTGCGGTTTAAAGGATTCGGTTTATAATGTAAAGTATAATTAAGTTTTAATAGTGGTATCCAAATGTGGTTCTCAGTTATGAGCTGAGCGCAATTAGTAATTCATTTTAGATCAAATGCAAAGATAAAAAATTATAATTAAGATTTAAATTTATTCTCTGATTTTCTTATTTCAACCTTCTTTTAAATATTATATCCTCCTATCTTCAGTATAATATGAATTAAGAAATATTAAGACTCATAGCGTATATAAAAATTAGAAATTTTTCTAGAATAAATCAATTATAAGATAAGGATTAAAATGATTTTAAATGTAAAGAAGACAGGCTTAATTTTAATCAGTGGTTCTATGAAATTCAAGCAAGAGATGATTGACTTATCTGATAAGTTAAAATCAGGAGGATATAAAAAAGTCATTGAGCCTAGCGATGAAATTTATATTAATAGTATGGTGGTTCTCGATAAGGCAAAAAATCACGCTATTTTTGAGAATTTGGTTGAGGAAGCCGATCTATTGATCGTGTATAATAAAAATGGATATATAGGAATTTCCACCGCAATGGAAATTCAAAAAGCGATGGATTCTAAGGTTCCAGTACGCCTATTATGTGAACCCGAAGCAATAGAATTTAAGGCACTTTGCCTCCATCCAAATTATGATATTAAAGTTGAAAAATTTTGAAATAGTCTAATAAAATAATAACTTAGAGCGAGTTTTTATACTTTAAAAATTTGATAAATATTTTAGAGATAAAAACATCAATATTCATTTTTTTTTAAATAATTTCTTCCTAAACCTTAATATATCATTATACCAAGCCTTAAGATTTGAATCGCAATATTTTAAGTAACTAAAAATCTATGAATGTGATATATGATGGACGATTTACAAAAAAAGAAACTACTCCAAATAGGCAATATAGCGGGTTTCATTGCTACTGTCATCGTGAATTTTCTGGCAGTAGGATTGCCATTGAATAACAAAACCACGCAACAACTTTCGGACGCTCTTCCAAATCTATTTGTACCAGCAGGTATCACCTTTTCAATATGGAGTGTAATCTACATTCTATTGGGTGTTTTTGCAATATATCAAGCAAAAGATCTCTTCAAGCAAGAAAAGGAGGATTTGAGCTTTTTGGAAGAAATTAGCTTTTTTTTCATTCTGAGCAGCATTGCTAATGTCGCATGGATATTCTTTTGGCACTATGAATTGGTTCCGCTTTCCCTTGTTATGATGTTAATCTTGTTCATTTCTTTATTAGCATTATATCTAAGGTTGGATATCGGAAAGGGTGAGGCGTCGAAACAGGAAAGAAATCTCATTCATTTGCCGATTAGCGTGTATTTTGGGTGGATTACTACCGCTACTGTGGCAAATGTCACTGCTTTATTAGTTTCACTTAATTGGGATGGGTTTGGTATCGCAGAAGAAATATGGGCTGTCGTGATATTAATTGTTGTTGCATTAATTTATGTGTTGACTGTGATTACAAGAAAGGATATCGCATATGGTCTAGTTGGAGTATGGTCTACCTTAGGCATAGTTTTAAAGCAAATAACAGCAACCCCCGTTGTAGGAATTACCGCCTTAGTCGTATTGATTGTAATAGCTCTGGCTATAACATGGATTGCCTTGAATAAAGTTAAATAATTTTTATTTCTTTTTTTTTTCT
>Ga0180433_10005042_pt1 | contig 18149 bp, 16 predicted proteins | sample SS_ome_8_FD_132980 | JGI IMG/M metagenome (GOLD analysis project Ga0180433, IMG submission 132980) | Hypersaline lake sediment archaeal communities from the Salton Sea, California, USA - SS_1_D_1 metaG | ecosystem: Environmental > Aquatic > Non-marine Saline and Alkaline > Hypersaline >... | reverse complement strand
GGGATCTAAGCCGATCTCATTCAGAATAATTATCCCGGCATCCTTAGCTCGGCCATCCAGGCTTTTCATCGCATCGCTGACATAGGAGGTGGTGACCATTTGTTTCTTGAACTCGATACAATACTCTGCCACCAGCGTATGAAACGTGTAGGGCACCATGCTGATGACAAGATCCGCGCTTTGAACTTCATCCCTCAATCCTTCTTTGTTGTTCAAATTGAGACTTTGAGCAGTGCCTCTGGGGTGATTGTCAATCAGTTTTTCAGCTTTGCTGACAGTTCTGCTGGCGACTTTAACACCGAAATCGGGTTGATCCAAGAGGTAGCGAACCAGCGGCTTGGCCACAAGTCCTGCTCCCAAAATGAGTATTTTTTTCATGCTTAACTCCTCGTAGAAATGAAATTTTTCATGTATTTGTATTCGGGGGTGAACTTCCCTCGATAGAGGATCACGGCCTTCTTCACAGAGGGGGGAAGATGGCACTGATCAAAGCTTCCCGAAAAATCGGCTTGAGCAATAAGCGGAACCAATGGCTTGAGAGATTGGCTGAAAAACAAGGATGATTCAAGAGGAATTTCCGCCGGCAAGTTATCCACTGCCATAATCGCCACACCCCTTCCTTGGCATCCATCGACAGCCTTTCCTTCCAAAGGATCGAACACAAAAACGGGCTGAGCCTGTGATGTTGCTTTGATGGTGCACTCGATCGCTCCTTCCACATCGCAGGAGATATCCCCGATGACTTGGAGCCGTGGGGAGCTCTCTTCTGTCCAGAGTCTCTCCAGAGATTTCCGCGTCACCAGCCTTGGGTATTGGGGAGTCCAGTATATGCAATTGACGAGGAGGGTGAGTGAGGACAGATAATTGTGGAACACCGAACGGTATCTTTCAGGATGGTCGTAATAGTCTTGCAGATCAAAGCGCCTTTTTTTCCCGATGGACTCCACCATGTGCTCTTCCTTGAACACAATCTTGTAGAGACGATCTGAGACAAAGCGTCCCTTTTTGAACAGATCCTTTATTTGGCCGGGAGATAACTCGTCTGCAGGCAGGAGAGAAAAAATATCTTGAGCTCCCTTTGATACATGGCCATACCCGGCAAATCCACAGACAAGAGGAGCTTGATTGGGATCCAGGCCCCTGTTTTTAATGGCCCATCCGACTTTGGAAATTTCTTCCTTAGCCGCGACGAGACTCGGATATTCAAACGCTGGCCGGATAGAGGAAAAGGAGTTTGGGAAGCCAAGAACATTCCATCTCTGTCCCAGAGTCCACAAGGTATCAATCATTCCCGCCTGGCCTGCCTGGTGTCCAAAAAACACAAGGCGTTGGCCATTCTCATCGAGGATGCATTCGTAATCAATGAGGGTGCATTCCAGTTCGACCATTTTCTTGAGCATGGGCATGTTTGCTGGTTGCCCCTTAATCGTATGAGAAAAGAAAAGATAGACCTTGTGACGTTCGAAAAGGTGGGAGGGAATCTCTTTGACAGCGAAAATGACAGAGCCTTTCGCGAGGGAATCAACAACCTCTGCTCCTTCCCTGGAAAAATCCTCATCGGCAAAAATTCGGTTGGGCGAAGACTGGACAAAGATATCGATAGCATGTTCATGAATGAGTTCGCGCACATGAGTTGGGATGAGCGGGGATCTTCTCTCCCATGGATTTTTGTCCTCTCTTCGAATGACAATCTTATTTTTCACTCAAGGCCCTTTAAATAGGCCAGAATTATGGCATATTCTCAAGAGCCGGTCAATCATTTCAAAGGCTAGCCTGATGCCGGTTTCAAAAACCAGTTTTGACCGAGCCATAATCGGAAGTCAGAGAAGTCTCACCACTTGACTCGGGTGATACAAATTTTGATAATGAGGCTATGATTCGTTTTTTCAACACCTACAGCGGACAGATTGAACCCTTCGAGCCCCTGCATGCCGGCGAGGTCAAGCTTTACACCTGTGGCCCCACCGTGTACGACCACCAGCACATCGGAAACTACCGAGCCTATATCTTCGAAGATCTCCTGAAAAAGTTTCTCCGATTCATGGGCTTTGCGGTCACTCATGTCATGAATATCACGGACATCGACGATAAGACCATCAAAGGAGCCAACGCCAAAGGAGTGACGCTCCGTGAATACACTAAAGATTACATCAAATCCTTCTTCGCCGACCTCAAGACTCTGCGGATAGATGAGGCAAATCATTATCCCAGAGCAACGGAATTCATTCAGGAAATGGCCCACATGGTGAAGGGTCTGTATGATAAAGGCTATGCCTATGAGAAGGATGGAAGCTACTATTACGATATTTCCAAGTTCCCGAACTACGGCCGGTTGTCCAAAATCAACATGAGCGAATTGAAATCAAGTATTCGTGTTGATGCGGACGAGTATGAGAAAGAAGGCGCCCACGATTTTGCTCTCTGGAAAGCTCGCAAAGAAAACGAGCCATACTGGGATACAGAGATTGGCCAAGGCCGTCCTGGTTGGCATATCGAGTGCTCTGTGATGAGCTCCAAATATCTTGGAGAATCTTTTGATATCCACTGCGGAGGTGTGGATAACATATTCCCCCACCATGAAAACGAGATTGCGCAATCCGAAGCCTACACTGGAAAAGAATTTGTCCGGACCTGGATGCACTGTCAGCATCTCATCAGAGATGGCGAAAAAATGTCCAAGTCTCTCGGGAATACCATCATGGTGCAGGACCTGATAGCACACCACAATGCCGATCCTTTGGCGATACGGCTCCTGTTGCTGTCTACCCACTACAGGAAAATGCTCAATTTCACCAAAGAATCTCTCGAACAGGCGCACTCCTCTCTTAGGCGCATTCATGACTTTGTCTATGAATTGGAAAGACGAAAATTCAAGGAAGGCGAAAACCCGGAAATCACCGAATCTATCGGTGAGATGACCCATATGTTCACCGAAGGCCTGAGTGATGATCTGAATATTTCTGTGGCACTGACCGCCATCTTCGATATGATAAAAAAAGTGAACATCCTGTTGACACAAGATGCCATATTCCAGAACGACGCCGAAAATCTCCTGTGCAGTGTCAGAGCAATCGATGCCGTTCTAAGCATCCTTCCGGAAGGAAAAGAAGCGTCACTAACTGAGGAAATTTTGAAAAAGATTGAAGCAAGGGAGGAGGCTCGACGGCGCAAAGAGTTCGCCTTGGCCGATCAAATCCGTGCCGAATTGCTCGGACAGGGCGTGCAGCTTGAGGACACCAAGGATGGCACGAGATGGAAGATCATTTTCAAGCGGAAAAATTAGCAAGGCCAGCCTGATAAATTCTGGTACGTGAACAATTCATTTTTGATTTATCTCGAACACAGTTTTTTTGATTCTTAGGCGATGATGGGGACCGCTCATTGACCATCCAGGCTCAGTCTAGCTTGATTGTTCGCCATGACACAATACGAATGATGAGACACATACCCTTTGTTTTTCGTCATAGGGAGTATCCGGCAGAAATTTTGAAAAATGACTATCGGAAAAAGCAAAAAAGCAAAGGCCTATGAACTCGGAAAATCTGGCGAAGACGTGGCTCTGTCCTACTTGCAGAAAAAAAAATATTCGATTGTCGAGCGAGGATTTCGATTTTTGCGCGGAGAGATCGATCTCATTGCGTGGGATGGTCCCACGCTCGTTTTTATCGAGGTTAAAACACGGGGGTCATCGACCTTTGGATATCCGGAGGAATCCGTCAATCCGGCCAAGCGAAATCAGATAAGACGGGTAGCCCAGGGATATCTCCTGAAAAACAGGCTTGACGATGTTGAGTGCCGGTTTGACATCCTGACTTTAACAGTCGATTGTTCCTGGACATGGTCCATCAACCACATCAAGGATGCCTTTTAGTTCGCTTTTTCAAAACAGAGATTCACGTATCCAGTTCAGGCCTACAATCAATATGGCGACGGGTATAACCACTCTCATCCACCAGAACAAGAAAAGTGGGACAGGCTTTCGCATGCCTCTGTTGAGTTCCCTTAAGAATTCAGACTTTCGAATGAACCAGGCTGCTGTCGTCACGGCGAGAAGTGAGCCAAGGGCTTGCATGCCTGAACCGAACATCAGATCCCAGGGGACAAAAACCTTAAAGCTGATCATGGACGGGATGGCAAGGAATAAAACAACCGCACAAGTCAAGACAACAGCTTTTTGCCTGGTAAAACCTGTGTTGTCGACCAATCCGCCCACCAGGACTTCGAAAGCGGCAACATCAGAAAGGAAAGCGGCCCCGAACAATCCAAGAAAAAACAGCATCCCAAACAGCCAACCCGCTGGCATCAAAGCAAATGTTCTGGGGAGCGTTACAAAGATAAGGTCAGGCCCTGAGTTGGGTTCGAGGCCGAAGGCAAACACAGCGGGAAAGATAGCAAATCCTGCCAAAATCCCTGCGATGGAAGCTCCCATGCCGGTGAGAACGGCATGAGCCGGGATAGCGGTTTCGTTGTTCATATAAGATCCATAAATCACCATGAAGGTGCCGCCTAAAGACATGGAAAAGAAGGCCATACCAAGGGCTGCAGCCATAACCGAGGGCGTTAGTGCGCTCAATTCAAAGCTGCCGATGTACCATCGAACCCCCTCCAGGACGCCGTTCAAAGTCATGGACCTGATGATGAGTACGATGAGAATGACAAACAGGAGGGGAACGATCCATCGGCTGATTCGTTCTATCCCGCGTCGCAAACCCTTGATTAAAACAAACCCGCAAGACACGATGACGACTGTCGTCATCATAGATTGCACAAGAAGAGATTTCAGATGAAAGCCGGTCCGGGGCGGAAGTATGGATTTGGCATCGACATCCGCGCCGAAGGCGTGGGCCAATTCAGCCAGGGCATGAAATCCAACCCACCCCAGGGCGTTGGAATAGTAAGCCGTGGCGAAGAACACGACTCCGAAGAAAAAGATTCCGATGAATTTTCCGCCCGGTATCTGCCCCTTTTCAAAGGCACCCAGTGTGCCTCTCCTCGTATGCCGGCCCAACAGCCACTCGCACATCAGGGCAGGAATTCCCACAAAAAAGATGACAGCCAGATAAAACAGAACAAACGCTGACCCCCCAAACTTTCCCACCATGTAGGGAAACCTCCAAACGGCCCCCAGACCAACGGCCACGCCGATCATGGTCATCAACTGGCCGAAAAAAGAGGAAAATGTCTCTCGGCTGCCCTTTTCTTTGACCATAATGTAAATTTGGATTAATATCATCTTTACCAGACTGGCTCTCGAATTACAAAACATTTGTGAAAAAGGTGAAATTCGTCAAAATGGCAGCGGCCGGGAATGACTTTATTCTCTTCGACAACAGAGGTGGGGAGATTTCCGGCAAGGAACATGGCTTTTTTCGCCAGATCTGTGAGCGCCGCCAAAGTGTCGGGGCTGATGGCGTCATTCTTCTCGAAGCGAGTTCTGTTGCCGATTTCAAATACCGTCACTTCAATGCTGATGGAAGCTTAGCCGAGATGTGCGGGAATGGGGCTCGCTCGGTCAGTTATTATGCCTTCTCCCGGAGATTGGTGCGCGCCCGGCACACGTTTGAGATCCAGGAGGTCGTGTATGAGGCCTGGGTTTCTGGGGATAAGGTCAAGTTGGGCATGCCCGCCCCCACTGAGATCCAATTGTCGACGGGTGCGGTGACCGAGCCTGATCAGGAAGAAGCGGGATTCATGGTTCTGGGTGTGCCGCACCTGGTGATCTTTGTGGACAGAGCGGCCGATGTCGACGTGACGGCTCTGGGCAAAAAATATTTAACGCATCCTCTGTTTAAAAATAAAACCAACGTTGATTTCGTTCAAACCCGTGATTCGAACTCTATTCATGTCAGAACCTTCGAACGGGGGGTCGAGGAGGAAACCTTGTCCTGTGGCACAGGAGCCGTCTCGTCAGCCATTTTTTCACATATCATCCGAGGGCTAGCTCCGCCCATAACCGTAGAAACCAAAGGCGGAGTCCTCGTTGTTGACTGGGAAGACTTTCGGCAGACCGTCTATCTCTCCGGGGCGGCAAAGATTGTCTATGAAGGCGAACTTGTTCCAGCCAAAGGCCCGTTTTAAAAGGAAAAATTCAATCCTAGCAGCAAGTTTCTCCCCGGTTCTTCCACGGCATCCGGATCAGGGCGGATAAGGAATGTCTTGTTGAAAAGGTTGTCCAGCACGATGTAAACCTGGAAAGAAGAGTCAATGAAATAGCTGGCTTTTAAGCCCACTCGCTCGTATCCGGGAATTTCAATCTCTGCCGGACCGGGATTGTTTTTTCTCTTCTGGATGGTGGCATTGGCTTCGAGCGAAAACCGGTTTATCCAGAATTTTGTCCCCACATAGAGCCGGGGGGGAGGAATGTCATTCAGATACCCGCCAAATTCCAAGCTTTTTCCCTGGAATGAAAAAGCATTGCCGAATATTACCCATCCGGGAATGGGGTGATATTCCAACTCCAGCTCTATGCCTCGAATTTCGCCGCGGTTGATATTCCCGTAGGTGTAGATGGACTCTTCCAGTAAAAAACGTTCGATCATGTTATCGATCACGTTGTAAAAGGCATAGATTCCCCCAAAAAACCGTTTCTCGATTATTTTGAGGCCCACGTCCAGGTTGAAACTGGTTTCTGGGGATAAGTTGGGTTGAGAAATGATAAAGCCCCGGCCGGTTATTCCCGTGTAAAAAAGTTCGCTCAAGCCAGGTGCCCTGTAAGCTCTCGCCAAATTGGCAAAGGCAATAACATTGGACATAACTTCCCATGTTCCACCCAAAAATCCTGTGAGCGCCGATTGACTGCTCACTTTCCGATTTGACTCCCCGCCCGGGAAGGCCTCTAGACGGATAACATCCCCTCTCACCCCTCCGACCAAATCCAGGCCTTGTATTCCGTTGTAGTCGGCGGAAACAAAGACTCCGAAATCACGTCTCCTCCCGCGCGCATAAGGCGTCTCTTCAAAAGTCCCGGTGATTTCTCCAGTCTCACTGAAAAAAGTATCACTGTTTGCGGCGCTCGCGCCCGATCTGCCGAAGCAGTCAATTCCCCCTTTGAGTCTGAAATTCTGGTTGATCTTTTTGCCGTAGGCCAAGTGCACTCCATAATCACGGCTCTGAGTTTTGCTGAAGGATTCGCTTTCCTTAAATTCCTTGATCTTTTCCTTTCTCGTCTCGAGAAAATTGGGATTGAAAAATACCTGGAAGCTGACCTCGCCTTCTCTGCCAACATTTTTTTCCAGCCACTGGAGCTGGACAAGGTTTTGCGCCTCGGAGGGATACCAAGTGGGTTTAGTCCGGCTGGTCTGGTTGGGCTTCCCAATATCTTTTCCTCTGGCGCCCAAAAAGCTGAGGCGGATTTCCCTTTTTTGGGTCAAATGTGCCACTTTGGCGAAGAGACTCCCCTGGGTGAAATCAGACATCAGGATTTCACCACGAGGAGAGCGGTAGTTTTCGGCCGTGACACCTTGAAACGAGAGATAGTATCCCGTATTTTGTGCCCGCCCGCTAAGGGACAGGCCAATACCCTTCTCCGCGTTAGTTGTTCCGTATTTGGCGGAAAAGTCACCGCCAAAGCCATCTTGCGTGGCCGCTTCTTTGGTCAGGATATGGACCACGCCGCCAATGGCATCGGAACCGTAAAACACGGATGAGGGGCTTCTTAGGACCTCGATTGTTTTGATATATCCCGGGCTGACAAAGGAAGCACTCGGGCCTGTGCGTCTATCACTGGTAATCCGAGCATTGTCGATGAGAATGAGCACTCGTCGTCTGGCCAAGCCACGGATATTCGGGACAAGAGAAAAACCGCCTGCTCCGATGCTAGAAACGCCGGGGAGTTCTTTGAGTCCCTCGTTGATGTTCGGGACTATTTTTTCCTGAAGGGTTTTCTCCGACAGTACGGATTCTGCGGCCGGCACACTCGCCGGAGATTCTGGGTAGCGAAGAGCCGTTACCACCACCTCTTCTTTTTGTCGGATGTAGGGAGTGAGCGTGATGATGATTGTTTTGGTGAAATCCTTTTCCGTGATTGAGACTTCTTGTTCGATATAATCAGGATGGATGATTTCCAATGTTATCTTCGTGCCCTCCGGAATGTTCAGGATGAACAATCCATTCCCGTCCGAGAGGGTTTTACTATCGCTGGCTCGGTGAAGAATAACGGCTTTTGCCACTGGCCGTCCCTGGAATGTGCGCACTAGGCCCTTGATTTCGGCCGCGAGGGATGGAATGGCCAAAAAATGGATGGCTAAAAAATGAATGAGTAGATTACGCATCAAAAGGATTTATTATAGCTAAAACTTTTTTCCTGTAAAGCTCTTGTTCAATCTTATTTGGCACCTTCTACAATTTTCACGCAGTGACTATCCTTGGATTCCAAAAGCAGACTGCGAATTTTTTTATTGAGAACGGGATGAATGAGTTCGGGAGCGATCTCGGCAAGGGGTATAAGAACAAAATTCCGGGCTGCCAGTTCGGGATGAGGGACGCAAAGCTCTTCTGTGTGGATAACGCGTCTTTCGGCAAACAGTATATCCATATCGATGATTCGAGACTTGTGTTTTTCCGCCAAATCCCTGCCCATTTTTTTTTCGCTTTGCTTGATCCAGGCGAGGAGCTTGGAGGGCGTCAGGTCTGTTTCCAACTCGATAACTTGGTTGAAGAACCAACGTTCTCCAGGCATGCCAACAGGCTCTGTTTCATAGAGAGAGGAACACGACAGTACTTTAATGCCGTGCTCCTTTATTCGGAGGAGCGCAGCTTCGAGATTTTTTCCCCTGTTTCCAATATTGCTTCCCAGACACAAAAAATACTTCATTCAGCAGCCTTTTTCAAACCGGAAAAATATTATTATAGCTCACAGGAGATTTGGTATCCATTTTTTGGCAGAGATGGCCACTATACAAAACCGCGGAATGCGGGTTTCAAAAAACATCCCTCTCACCTCATCCTCTTCGGAAAAGAGGCCGTGTATCCTCCGATGGAATTTGGGCTCGCATTTTTTGTGCGTATCTGTCATTATAAAAGAGCAATGCAAAAAGTAGAAAAATGGCGCGTACAGGAATTGGCCTTGATGCTCGAACACTTGCATGATTTGCTCAGAAAAGCGGGTGATAACGAATGGGCCAATGTCTTCATGCATTTTCATCATGAAGCGGTTGAAATTTTATCTAGAGAGGAGCTCAAGTTAGATTCCCTCAAAAGGCTTGTCCAGAATATCGCCACTGGATTTGAGAGCTTTCATTCCGTATCAAACCTTTCGCTGGGGCATGAAGATTTTGAGGCGAAGTCCGAATGGAACAGGACTTTTCAAAGAGCGAAAACGCGGTTGATTTCTATCCTCACTGAGATAGATAAGCGCACCTTTGAATTTACTCATTGAATGCTAGCAGGGCATTAAATCTCGAGCAGTTTGAACCGCTTGAGCACACGCAGCACAACCAGAGTCACCCATAGATGGTCCTCAATGCTGGCTTTTTTTGAAGCGGCTTCCCAAAAACCTTGAGAATTCTGCTTGGAAATAAGCCAATCCAGGGCTTTCTTGATCCCATTGTTTTCAGGGCTGAAATCCATCTGGGAGAGTGCGTCGAGGCTGCTCAAAACATCTGTCGCCCAAAAAGGATAGGTGATTTCTTTCCAGTAGGAGGCATGACGTCTGTCTTCGTAAGAGTCGTGCTTGAAGAATCTGTTGATCAGGAACTCCCCTGCTTTAAAAGATTCTTTGCGTTTTCTCCAGGTTGGGGATGCAGCCAAAGCCCTGAGCACCATACCCGTAACAAGATGGGAAGCGGCTTGCGTTTTATCGGGCTTGACAGGATGGAGTTTCATCTGAGCTTCGAAGTTGTAGCGATTCTTCAGTTCTTTTTTATCGATTGTCCGGTAAGGAATAACCCAGCCTCCGTCCTCTTGCCGGTGCCTCATGATCCACCGAAAACCCTTTTGTGTCCTCGGATCGTCGTCTAAGCCAAACAAGCATAGCACGTGAAGGGTCAACGCGTGATAGGTCGGTGCATATTCGTTGAGATAAGCCCCCCGGAAATCCCCTTCTCTGGTCTGGGTTGAATAGAGGAATTTGACCAACTTCTGCACGCCTTTTTCCTCGTAGGAGCATCCATAGTTGTAGAGGAGGAAGGCGTTCTTCAAAGTGTCTACGATGTAGTACGTCTTTTCCCACCGCGGAGGGCCCTCATATTTCTTCTTGCCCCACCCCCCGTTCGGCCGCTGACTCTCCAGTATCCTGATTCGTGCGGCGAACTTTTTCAGGTTCTTTTGCTCTCTGTCGGTAGGAACCTCAAGAATATCTTTTTTCATCCAGTAGAGAATGGGCAGGTTCCCCCTGGCCAGCAAGAATTCGATGGCTTTGTTTGTTTTAGCCTTCATAGACCACTAGATTTTGGTTATTTGGGCATATCAGGATTTGGGATAATACACAGAAATTCAAGAGGAGAATCAAAGGGATTTTTGAACTGGTGTTTTTCGCCCCCTGCGATGAACAGGCTCTGGCCCTCCTGTATGAGAACTTCATTTCCCGATACACCGACAACATGTCCTTTACCCATCTCGATTTTAACCACATGCTCATGAGGGTGGACATGATAAAACGTACTGCCTCCAGGGAGCACTTTGAACCGCCTCATGATGATATTCTGGGATCCGTCATCAGGGCCGATTAGAATTTGTTGCGTGACATGGGCTATGCCGTCTTCATCCATTTCCTTTTCCAGCACATCGGCATTATTTTTGATGATCATGATAGTTCTCCTATAAACCATAAATTTTAGTCCAAGTATGAAACTCCTGTCAATTTTTAAAAAAAAATGTTTGCATTCCTGGCCTGATTTATTACAATCTATAGCCCCTATGGTGTTTTATTCGTTTGGCACCATATTCCGGGTAATGTCTTGGATTCTCAACCTAATGGATACCCGAAGTCGACTGTTATGAAGATCCGAGAATGTGTATTCAAAAGCTGGAGGATTCGATATGAACGAGTTTATCTATCTCGATAATGCGGCCACTTCTTTCCCAAAACCTGAAGAGGTGTATGCGTACATGGATGATTACTACAGAAAATTCGGTGTGAACCCCGGCCGCTCCGGCTACGATCTCTGTATGGAAGCCGGGGAAGTTGTGGAACAGACAAGGCAGATGCTTACCGATCATTTTAACGGAACAGATCCCAACCGGCTTTGTTTCTCTTACAACTCCACCGACGCTTTGAACCTTATCATTTTTGGAATGCTCGAGAAAGGAGACCATGCCATCACGACCACAATCGAGCACAATTCCGTCCTCCGACCTTTGTACCATCTCAATGCCTTTAACGGTGTTGAATTGGATTACATCCCTTTTGACAAGGCGGGATTTGTAGATCCTGCCCGTTTTTCAGACACAATCAAAACAAACACCAAACTTGTTGTCGTCAATCACGCCTCGAATGTCATCGGCACGATTCAACCGGTGAAAGAGATCGGACAAATCTGCCGGGATAGGGGTATCGCTTTTGCTGTCGATGTCTCACAATCGGCAGGAAAGATCCCCGTCGATATCGATAATTTGAACATTGATATCGTCGCCTTTACAGGACACAAATCTTTTCTGGGGCCCACCGGGATTGGTGGCTTGTATGTCAGAGAAGGCATCGAAATAAAGCATACTCGTGCCGGCGGCACTGGCGTTCGCTCGGCCGTTAAAACGCATCTTTATGAGTATCCTTACCGTATGGAGTATGGAACGCCGAACACAGTCGGAATTGCCGGGTTGAATGCAGGATTGAAGTGGGTCGAGAGGAAAGGTCTTGAGACTATACACGCTCATGAAATGAAACTGGCCAGGATGCTCAGGGATGGCTTGCAGGCCATCGAGGGCGTAACCCTCTACTGCCAGGATGATCTGGCGGATCATATCAGTGTGATTCTTTTTAACGTGGACGGGTTGGAAGCATTAAACACAGGAACCATGCTCGATGTGGATCACAATATCGCCTGTCGTACGGGCCTGCACTGCGCCCCTCTTGTCCATGAACGACTGGGCACGGCAGACATTCACGGAGGTGTGCGCTTCGGCATCGGGCCCTTTAACACAGAGGCACACATAGAAACCGCCATTCATGCTGTTGAAGAGATCGCCGCAAGCCGGCGCAAGTAGTGAGGATCGTTCGCTCTTTATCAGCCTTTAGTGTCAAGAACGAGGGCGTCAGCGACAATTTCCGTTATGGTTTTGATCTCGATGCCCAGTTTATAGTGTTTGTTGAGCTCCATGAGCTGGTCGATGCAGTTATGACAGGGGGTGGCGACAACCTTTGCGCCTGTTTTTTTGATTTGATCCGCCTTGATCTGTCCCGCTTCCAGGCGTCTTTGGGCAAACCGGGTCATGGCCAACTGCCCTCCTCCCCCGCCACAGCAGAAGTTTTTTTCTCTGTTTGGATACATCTCCACAAAGTTCTTCACCGCATGCCTGAGTATGAACCGCTGGTCCTCGATTATGCCTCCAAGGCGAACGAGATTGCAGGGATCATGCAGGGTGACCGTCTCCTCATTCTTTGAAGGATCCAACAAGATCTGCCCTCCCTGGATGTAGCGAGTCAGAAGTTCCAGGATACTCGATACAGGAAATCCATATTTCCGCGCCAACCACTCGGGAGCCTCCCATCTGTTGGAATTGAAGCCATGTCCACACTCGGCCAGTATCAATTCTTTGCACTGCAGCTCTTCCATGGCCTGGACCAAGCGGCCAGACATGATTCCGGACGCCTCATCATCTCCGTTGTAGAGTCCATAGTTTGTCACGTCGAAATTTTCACTCGAAAAAGTCCAATCAGCCTTGGCTGCGTAAAAAACTTTGCCCGCTGCGGAAATGGAAAGGGGAAAAAACATGGCTTCACGGGGGTTGATGGTATAGAGAAGCCGGGCGCCTTTTTTATCGATGGGCAGCTTCGCTTCGGGATCCCCAACTTCTTGCTGCAGTTCCTCCTCCAACCACTCCACTGTTTCCAGCCAATCCTCCTTGGCAATCCCCATGTTGTTGCCTTTTGTGACGGCTGTATCCACGGTGGACTGAAGACCGGGTGGAACAAGCCCTGCCTCGGCCAACGCACCTCGCGCTGCCCTGATGAGGTAGGGGATGTTAATGCCCATGGTGCAGTTGATGGTGCATCGTCCGCATAGAGTGCATCGGCCAAACAGCGAATCCACCCACTCCTCAATCATTGGAATGCTGAGGTCTTTTCCGCCCAGCAAATTCGGCAGTTTTTGTCCAACGCCATCAAAAGCTTTCTTGAAAACACTGGTAACCAGAGCCAGTTTATAAGCAGGTATGGATTTGGCCTCTTTGGATGTCAGGTAATAATGGCAGGAGTCGGCACACAGGCCGCAGTGAGCGCAGGTGTTCAAGTAAGCGGCATATTCCGAGCTGATTTTGCTCTTGAAGGATTGAAGAATCCTTTGGCGCTCCTCGGCTGACAGGTTTTTAAGTCTCTCCTCGAATTTATCTTTGACTTCCTCTGTCTGAGCCATGGTCAAACCTTCATTTGAACTTTTTTCCCATGGAATACGCCGCGCCGGCCGAAAAAACGGCCGAACAGAAACCGGCTGTAAAAAAAGAAAAAGCAGTGCCTTATCTTGCCCAAAGGTATGTAGAGAATCATCGCAATGGCACTTATATAAAGGATCGTTCGAAATCCGGGAGAGTTCATAGTCAGGAAGGACAAAACCAGAAACATATCGACAAGAAAATTGGCCACGTAATCATCAAGACAGCTGATTTGCCTCATGTGATCTATCAAGATTCGCTTGATGAACAATCCTATCCCGCATAACAGTCCCAGAGCGATCAGAATTTTTGACGGGAGCACTGCCCATGGAGTAACAGGAAGAGCGAAAACCGTGAGTATCAGAATGATCAGGGCGGAAAAAATTCCGAAATGATAGAGGAATCCTGCAAAATACGTGAAGATATGCTTTCGGGCGCTTTCCTTCTCCCAGGGCATCATCCCTTTGCCAAAAGCATAGACAACCCCTTTTTTCCAATTTCCCTGCGGGACCGCAAATTCTCTCTTTGTCGTAAAAGACAAAGTCCGTTTGATGAGGACACATAAGGCCAGAAAAGTAACACAGAGAGAGAGAATGACCCCATAGCCCAGTATTTTTTCCATCTCCATTCAGCCGTTCAGACACATCCATCAGGCTTTGGAAGCCCGGCTAGCTTGCAAGCGCCTTTGGCCGGACCGGATGGAAAAAGTTCAAAAATATATTTTAGGGAAAATCCTGAGTTTTTGCAGACTTTTCTGACCATGGGAGCCAAGTTTTTCTCCAGGTAGTAGTCCCTGATGTATTGAATGACTTTCCAGTGATCTTCGGATAAAGACTCCAGTCCTTCTTCTTCTTTGGCCAGCACGGCTGCGATGTCTTCATTCCACTCTTCCGGATGGGCCATAAATCCTTCTTCATTGAGTTCGATTTTCTTTTCACCAACGACGATTTCGGGCATGTTTTGCTCCTCGATTGGAATTTTAACGCGCGATTATATCATAGATCGTTCGTTATAGTCTATTTTCAGTGAAGACCCCACCACCCACCCTATGCACTGAAAATAGACAATAACTCACTCAAAGCTCAACAGAGGTGGAATAGGAATCCATACTTCACTCAGCATCCTCTACTTGCGGCAATTATAGACTATTCCTCGCTCTCTCAGTGCAATCTGTCGAAAACAGACAGTCATCTGTTGTGTTCTTTCCAAGTTTCTGGATTTTGGAGGACGCGGAAAAGGCCCCAAGATTATGGGCACCCAAAATGTGAAAGGGAAGAAAAGAGAATCTAGGGGGTGTCTTCGTTCTAGAGGTTCTTGATGATAGTGCCTTCCACGATGTAGATGATGTCTTCACAGATATTCGTCGACAGATCGGCTATTCTTTCCAAACTGTTGGCTATACGGATGATCTGGAAGGCCCGATCGATGGTTGCCGGATTGGACACCATGTGTGTCAGGAGCTCTCTGTTGATTTGATCCATCAATTCTTCGATGACCGGTTCACGGGCGCAGACACTGACAGCCAGGTCTTTCTCTTCCTTGATAAAAGAATCGATGCAATCTTTAACCATCTGAGTCGTGATTTGGGCCATAAAAGGAATGTCGATCAGCGGCTTGACAGCCAAACACCGGGCAATGCACAGCCGCTGGAGCTGTCACGGGAAACGACGACGATCTTGCCTTTTTTTGCCGCCAATGTCCTTCCAATCGGAGATTTTCCCGGTGTAGATGGCCTTGATATGATCCTTGGACAGGCCGCTGCAGGGGTTGGACGGATGGACGATGACGGCGATGCCGTCCATGGCCACGACATTCTCGTAGAGGTCGATGCCGTTTTCTTTGGCTTTCTTGTACTCCTTGTCCTTGGCCGGCCTGGAGGCGTCTCCGATGTCGCAGGTCCCGTCGATAACCGAGGCAATCCCCACGCCAGAACCACCGCCCTGAACAGAGATGTCGATATCCGCGTGCGTGTTCATGAACGCTTCGGCACAGGACTGGGCGAGGGGAAGGACTGTCGTCGAATCCTTGATAGTGATGGTCTTCTTGGCAGCCAGGCCCATACCAGAGATCAATCCGATGCTGACCGCCGCCGTCAAAACCGTTAAGAAGAGTTTGTTTTTCATGGAATAACTCCTTTTATATAAATTTAAAATTTGAACCACAGGGTCAGATTTGCAAAAAGACTAGCATCAGGCTTTTCCAAGGGTGCGTTTTCTTTGTAGGTGGCATACTTGATGTTGGGGATGAGCCAGACGTTCTTGTAGACATTGAAGCTGACCGCGCCGATGATAAAGCTGAACTCATGATAATCGGCCAAGGGAACATAATCGAATCCGCTTCCTTTAAAGTTTGTTTTGTACCCGTCTCCCCAGTTCATGTCGTAGCGGCCGATTATGTCCACTTTTTCCGAAGCTGAAAAGACGACGAAAAAGGAGAGCAGGTTGTATTTGTACTTCGTATCACCGTTGTCATCCTTTTTCTTCAGGTCATTGTAGGCGTATTCGACGCCTACGCGACCCCAATCCCCGGAATAGGCGATAAAAGGATGAATGATGAACTCCTCATAGATTTCCTTCCTGGCCTCGAAATGGCCGTTGACTTCCAGGTGGAACCCACTTTCTGTCTTGTAACCGACCATCCCGTAAATTTTCTTTCCCTTGTCGGCTTCGCCCTTGTTGGAAGATCCCTGTCCGAACATGAACTGATAGAAAAAGGCTTTTCCGCCTTTGAGGCTGAGTCCGAAATCCCGGGAGGATGTCCATTTGTACAGGTCAAGAGGTGTTTTTTCCAAGGACCGGTACCCCCAAATATCCTCAAGATTGGCGAAACTTGGGGGACTCTGGATACCGGCTCTGAGGGATGCCCCTCCTCCCAATTTGAAGTCGAGGTAGGCGTCTTTGACAACGGGACCCAAGGTTGCAGATGAGAAATCGCCTTCAGAATTCATTTCGAATCGCAGCCGCATTTTGACCTTGTCCCCCAGCTTGTTTTCATAGGTGAAGTATATTCTTCGAAACCAAAAACCATGGCGGCCTTCATAGTCTTCAACTTGATGATTGGCGACATAGAAGTACTCAGCGATCATGTAACCCTTGATGGCTCCGGCCTCAGGTTTGAACTCGGCCTTTGCGGGGAGCACGAACAGACTTAATGCCACAGCAACCACTAATACTAAACACAATTTTTTCATTGTTTACCTCCTAATAAGATTTTTTTTTGATGAAAACGGTTTGTTGACGCATTGACTTTATCCTCATTGAACCTCCTTTTAAAAATTAGTGTGTATTGTCTTCATTCACTGTTAAGAAGAAATAAAATTTCGGTTAATTTTCAGTTAATTTTTTTGACTCTGAGTAAATAAATAAACGGAGGCGCAATGATGGGAGGAATGAATGCAAAGGTTGAAGACACAAACGCTCAGAGGAAAGGATTTCAGACAGGAAGCCTGACCGTCATTGCGGTCCCTTTTCCGGCCGTGCTTTTCACCGACACCTCTCCGTTGTGGAGGATGGCGATGTGTTTGACGATAGAGAGACCCAGGCCGGTTCCGCCGAGACGACGGGAGCGCGATTTGTTCACGACATAGAATCTCTCAAAGATTCGCGGAAGCTCTTGTTCGGGAATCCCGATTCCTGTGTCTTCAATGGTGATGAAGATGCTGCTGTCATTTTTTGTCAGGTTAATCGTGATACCACCCTCTTCCGTGTACTTGACCGCATTGTCGATGATGTTCACGAACAACTGCTCCAGTTTGAATGGATCTCCCTTGACCGTTCGCGGGAAACCGCTTTGGGTGTGAATATCAAAGGACAACCCCTTTTGGTCGCACTCCGGCTGGAAAATTTTGCCGATGTTGGTGATCAATTTCTGGAGGTCCACATTCTCGACTTCCAGCTTGATGTATTTCTCATCCAGTTCGGATTGAACCAGAAGGTCTTTCACGATATTGATCAATCGGTCGGTGTTCCTCTTGATAATGTCCAAATAGTTTTTGTGCTTCTTAGCGGCATCCTGTTCGATGGTCTCGACAAATCCCTTGATGGCAGTCAAGGGCGTCCGCAATTCATGGGACACGTTGACGATGAAATCCTTTTTTATCTGTTCGACCCGTCGTATTTCTGTAATGTCATGAAAAGTGATGACGATCTCTTCCTCAGTCGGGATGAAGGTCACACTCGCCGAATAATATTTTCCGGAAAGCTCGATCTCGTCGGAATAACTTCTTTTTTCCCCTTTGACTTTTTGAATGAGCTCGCTGAGCACAGGATCCCGGATCACTTCCCAGTACATCTTTCCTTCGACCTCTTCGCTCTCAACGATCTTTTTAAAGCCGGCATTGGTCATTAGGATCCGGTCCTCCCCATCGAGAACGATCAATCCTTCCTCCATCGAGAAAAGAATGGAATTGAGTTGCTCTTTTTTCTTGGAGAGCTCATCGAACAGGGTTTTGATGTGCTCGGTCATAAAATTGAAGCTTTCGGCAAGGTCCCGGAATTCATCGCGTTTTTTCAAAAAGACTTTGGTGTTGAAATCACCTTTGGCTATGCGTCTGGATGCAGAGCTCAACTCCTGAATGGGCCGCGCCAATGAACGGGCAAAAAACAGAGCGCCTATCAGGGAAATGG
>Ga0180433_10005041_pt1 | contig 18159 bp, 17 predicted proteins | sample SS_ome_8_FD_132980 | JGI IMG/M metagenome (GOLD analysis project Ga0180433, IMG submission 132980) | Hypersaline lake sediment archaeal communities from the Salton Sea, California, USA - SS_1_D_1 metaG | ecosystem: Environmental > Aquatic > Non-marine Saline and Alkaline > Hypersaline >... | reverse complement strand
CTGATGTGGTGTGGGTGGCTTCTGGCCGTCGTATCGTGACCGCGGAGAACATCGATGTACTGAAAGAATGTGGGGCAATTGTTCGTTTGGGTCTCGGTTTCGAAAACATCCCAGTGGAAGCCGCGACTGAACGTAATATTCTCGTTGTGACCACACCGGAGATAGTCGGACCTGTCGCTGAACACGCAATCGCGTTATTGTTCTGTGCTACACGCCAAATTGCACATCACGATCGTCGAGTGCGCTCCGGCCAGTGGAAGCGTGCAGTAGTCCCACCGGGACACCTTTTTGCAGGATCGACTCTTGGTCTCGTGGGTTTCGGCAGAATTCCCAAGGCTGTTGTAAGCAAGCTATCAGGGTTTGGAATGAGCTTCATTGCGTACGATCCATACGTTGACGCGGAAACGATGGAAACATGCGGAGTGGAGAAGGTCGATCTGGACCAAGTGTTGGAGAAAGCCGATTTCGTATCCCTGCATTGTGCTTTAACAGAAGAGACGCGGCACCTGATTGGGGAGAGAGAGCTGAAGCTGATGGGTTCGGAGACTGTTCTCATCAATACTGCAAGAGGGGATGTAGTGGATGAAGAGGCCCTCTGTAAAGCACTGAAAGAAGGATGGATCGCTTCAGCAGGACTGGACGTTATGTCTGAGGAGCCACCTGATCCAGACAATGAATTGCTGCAACAGCCGAACGTAACGGTCACGCCTCACATGGCAGGGTATATGCACCTTTTCCCAAAGCTTCAGTTCGACGGATCTATGGACAAGATCATCGAACTTGCTCACGGCCGCTGGCCGAAGTCTGTCGTCAATAGGGCAACGGTCACACCCCGCTGGGACCTGAGATAGACGGGAGGGTCCGGTGCAAGCACATCCGGATCGTCCTGATTCGTAAGTCGTGATGGAACACCCGGAGACTGGCCGCGGGCGTTCCATCACGTTTACAGGATCGCCCACGCTCTGTTGAGTGTCCTTTTGGCATTCGCAATTACCAGTGTCGGGTCTTCGTCGCCAAAAGGCTTGATTTCAAAGCTGACTATTGGGGGCTCTTTTTCATTCAGGAAGCCAGTCTTCAGCAGGACTCTCAGGAATTCAGCCAGCTCATCCACATCATTGACACCTTCCGGGAACCCGAATCTAGGATGAACATCCCCGTAGCCGGGAGCTGACGGATCAGATAACACGCAGTTTCCCATGTGTGCATGCACGAGGAACTCCCGTACCGGCAGGATGGCTTCTTCCGGAGTTTCTCCTATTAGCGGTGTATGGCTCAGGTCTACCAGTAGACCGAAGTTTTCGTATTCCTTTGTGACTTCTTCCGCATATTTCTTGGCGAGGTCCGCGGGGCCTACGAGGCTCTTCTTGTCGATTGCGTGATCAAAGATTTCAAGGATAATCTTCAGATCGCCTTTATCCTTGGCGTAGGCGCATAGCTCTTTGGTGGATTGAACAAGAAGCTCAAAGGCTTTGTCTTTCTTATCTTCTTCATATTTCCCGCTTAGGAACGCGAAACCGACCGCTCCCATTTCATAGGCTTCGTCTATTCCCTCTTTCAATGACTGAAGCGCCTGCTGCCTGCCGTCATCATCAAGGTTATTGATATTGAGGCCCGTTGTGAGCAGTCTAGGGTGCGCTCCATACGCCACGGTCAAGTGAGAAGTCTCGAGCATTTCTCGAGCCTGACTTCTTACTGCAGCGTCCTTTATCCAGGCAATCTCAACGGCATCAAAATAGTCGTCAGTGGCGATAGTCTTCAGCGTCTCAAGGATAGGGCCTTCGCCCTTGGCTGTTTCTGGGAAAGCCATGAAATGGATCAATCCTACTTTCATGTATTTGTGCATTGACTCGTTCATTGTGGGTATTGCCCTTTCATATGGCTAGGCTTCAGGGAAGGTGAACGGTTGGCCTATCTTTGGGGTGCGTAGTTTATTCTGTAAGTCAAAGTGGCAAAGGTTCGTTCGGAAAACGTGCACTGGTACCTGTGTGTCCGGAAAAAGGTTGTGATGATACGGGATTACAACCTCGGGATCGAGTTGCTTCGTAAGAAGAGCTGCTTCGACGGGCCCCATATTTCTGAAAGTCCCGTTTATCACGGTGAGTAAGACGTCCGGATTGTGGGGGGCCGCGCTTATTCCCAGGATGTCCTCATATCCTGTGTCCCCCGTGTAGTAGAATGTCGGGCCGCCGTCCACCGACAGTAAATAGCCAACGTGCGTGAGGTCATTGCCGCTATTGGGTATGGCGAATGTGGCTTGGACGTTCAGGTCGCCGATTGTGTGCTTCCTGTTGGGCCACGTCATGGTCACCTGGTTCTCGGGAACACCCAGTTCTACTAACATCTCCGCCGTCTCCGGAGGCCCAATGTAAGGACCCTCTCCGCCAGCCTCGCGGTATCCCGAGAGGGTCTCCGGATCCAGATGGTCTCCGTGCGAGTGAGTCAGAAGATATAGATCAATCCCTGCCAAATCCTGTGGCAAGAGAGGCGGTGGCGTCAGACGGTCGAAATTCATGCCCAGTCTTTCGCCACCTGCTTTACAGGCATTTGTGAGGTAAGGGTCAAGGGCGACTACTACCCCGGCGGGGCTCTTGATCATAAAACTGGCTTGGCCGAGGGGCCAGGTGGTCAGAGATCCTTTCGGAACTTCACTTCTGCGAATCTCTTCCATTGAGAATTTGCTCATCATAAGATTGCACCCCGCCTTCATCTTTTGGCCGCACAGGTCTGTCAGGCTGTTTTGCTCTTCCATACCTCTATGAACTTGAGCACATTTTCCCATGCTTCTTTCGAAGTATTGAGAATGTTGTCTACCGGAGACAAGATGAATCCGTTGTTTCCTTCAAATGTTGAAAGAGCTGTCTCAACTGCATTTTCAATTTCCGGAGTTGTTGCTTCTTCAACGGACAGAGGCGCGTTGACCCCTCCCCAGAGGCACAGCTTGTCTTTAGCTTGAGATGCAAAAGCTTGCATGTCAGTGCCTTTTCCCATGCCGGGGTCAACTCCGATTATTGCATCCAACTCCATATCCATCAATTGATCAAGGATAGGGAGAGTGCCGCTGGTCGATATGTATCCAAATTTCGCATTTGCCTGATGAGTGACAGCGATATCCTCTTGAAGGACAGGAGCGATGAACTCACGATACAAGCTGGGTGACCAGAATTCGGTTCCTTCATACCATGCTCGCTTAATGACCAGTTGAATCCCGGTATCGAGAATAATCTCCATTCGACGACGGTTCCACGTGGCCACAATGTCGATCAACTCCTTGAGGAAATCCTTTTGGTCAAAAGCCCAGAGCAGAGGTGCCTGACCTCCGCATAGCCACATCAGAGTGTCTATACCCATGGTGCCAGGGGTACCGCCAACGACAGTGATCTCATCGGTTCGCCAGTTGCGCCAGCCACCAGAGAAGAGCAGGCCCTTGTCATCCGCATATTTCTTGTAAGCTGTCGCTGCTTTGCGAAACTCTTTGATATCCTCGTCCGTTGGCAGAACCAAGAGGTGGCGGAGAGCCGCCAAGTCTTCTGGCTTTTCAATTAGGTATTTCTTTGTGCGAGGCGCGAGATAGTCGTCAAAAAGAGGCACTGCGTCGCCGTAGATCCAGTCCTCCGTTTGACGAACAACTGTTGTGATTGTGCCGGAAGGTGTGGCATATTCCTTGTGCAGCAGAGGAGATGTACTGTTCTTTGGTTGTTCCTTCCATGTGCTCATGGTGACAGCCGGGTCAAAGTGGATCGGTAGATCGGGAAGTTCCACGCGGGTATCCAGGCCGAGTGTAGTCTGTCTGTCAAAGAAATCGAAATCGTCAGAACTTCGCTTCTGCAGAACCTGAAAATCCATGAAACAACACGGGACATGGTCGGTTTTTTGACAAGATAATGCCGCCAACATTCGCTCACGAGATGACAAGCTGCTCATGCTATCCTCACTTTCCGTATAAAGGGACTAACCACCGCTATAGCAGCAGCAGTAGTTCTGCTTCAATTGTTCCCGGTGAACAACATCGCTGAATCATTCTCCGACGCCTGGAACATAACGTGTTCCCAGCCGCCGTTCAGTGGGCTTTCTGAAGTCTCCCGTTGCAGGCAGAAGAGCCATTTGGCCACCATCGCAGGCATACGTCTGTCCGACGATAAATCTTGCATCATCCGAGGCGAGGAAAATGGCCAATCGACCTATGTCGCGTGGCTCGCCTATAAAGCCAACAGGCAAAGCCAGTCCTGCCGTCTTTTCATCAAAGTCCTCCGGCAGCGTGGCACGAATGTTATCCACAAGAACCCAGCCAGAGGCGATTGCATTGACGCGAACACCCTTTTGTATTAATTCAATGGACAGCGTTCTTGTGAAACCAACAATTGCAGCTTTAGTGCCTGCGTATACCGAATGCTCAACCATCCCGCCGCTGGCGTGACCGGAGGTAATGTTTATGACTGCACCTTTACCTTGTTCTATCATTGTCGGGACAGCCGCTTGCGTCGCAAAGAACATTGCCCGGACATTGACATTGTAGAGAATGTCATATTCTTCAGGTGTCACCTTGTCAAAGGCTCGATTGGCTGTAATCCCAGCATTGTTCACAAGGACATCCAGACCGCCGAGGAAGTCTACTGCCTTGAGCGGAAGTTCTCTCACCTCATCGACATTATTGAAATCAGCCTTGAAGGCTTCAGCCTTGCCGCCAGCCTTGCGTATTTCCTCGACGGCAGAAAAAGCACCATCACCACTATGACAGTAATGAAGGGCCACATCAGCACCGTGTCGCGCGAACTCGAGCGCCATCCCTCTACCGATTCCGGTGCCGGACCCTGTTACGATTACCCTCTTGCCTTCCATCGTGCTGCAATCCATTCTGTCATTCCTTTCACTATTTCGCGGAATGTATACGGTTGAACGGTCTCCCATCCGGGATGCTTTAGCGGAGATGAAGAATTGTACTGAAAACACTGGGTTGCAGCAAGCCCCATTGACGAAAAAGAGCTACGAGAGCGCGACTATTTGGAAAGTGGACGAGCAGCAGTACAAGATTGCCTTGAGATGAACTATACTTCAGCCCAAGCGTGTGCAAAATATGTTGAATCCGGCTACGGGCGTCACTTGCATCTGCTATTGATGCTCAAGTAGAATCCCTGGCTCATAGCTGCTGTAAACGGATATGCCCCTGCGTGTCATGTCCGAAGATTTGGATTGGTCTGTGCGAGTCAGATATTTCCTTGACCGTGCAGTGTTTTGAGCGCGAATGGAGGTCTGAAATGGAAAGTGAACGAATCCTGGAAAGTGACGTTTTGAGAGTTGTTATCGACCCGATTGCTGGCGGAAAGGTCAGGTCGTTCATATCCAAGAAGACGAAGATCGAGTATTTCTGGCAGGACGTAGAGCGTCAACATAAGATGGTCAACTACTCGACCCACGACATGTCAGGATTTGATGAATGCTTTCCGACAATCACTGTCGATAAGTACAGAAGTGGCAAACTGAAGGGCAAAGACCTGGCTGACCACGGTCACCTCTGGCAGGACCCGTGGGAATGCAAGGAGGAAGATGGGGCCGTTGTTCTCTTTAAGGATCTACCTGAGTTTGAGTGTTCATTTGAGCGAGCTGCAAGGCTATCCAATTCAAGCTGTCTGCGCCTTGACTATCACGTGAAGAACTACGGTGATGAGCCATTCACATATCTCTATTCGGCCCATCCCCTCTTGGCAACGACGCCTGATATGCGACTACACTTTCCAGAGGGAATGCAGAGAGCGTTCACTTACGTAGCAAGTGAGAGCACCAAGCTACCTGAAGGTGAATGGACAGAACTCACATCCGAACAGAAAGCAATTATGGCTCGACCGTACGCCCTGGACGAGAGTGTGCATATCAAGCTGTTCACGGATAAGCTCTCGGAAGGAAAGGTTTCAATCAGCAGACCTGGCGTTCGGGAGTCTTTCTGCATTCAGTTTGACCTGTCTCATCTGGGAGTTTTCATCAGTCACAAGGTGGACCTGAGCGGAGACGGTACGTTTGCACAACGAGATCTGCTTGGCCTGGAACCTACGAGCGGGGCAGGGGACGACTACGACCTCTGCAAAGCATCTGGGACGTTGAAGGAGCTTTTGCCGGGCGATGATCTGCGCTTCTGGATCAGTCTTTCATTGGAAGAGTAGTCCTATCACGGGTAAAGTTTCAGTCAAGTCGTATGACGATGCAGACGTGAACAGTGCATGACCATCTCCCATGCACAACCGGGATTGTGGTCTTTTTCGAACTACAACTGTTTGATCGAAGCATCAGTATCCTCAAGGACATCAAAGGGAGCTTTTTGTTTTTCGAGCTTGACCCATGCATTCCGATGTTCCTTGCAGCCATGGTGCTGTCTGCCATTTCCATCATTTTGTCCTAGCTTGTCAGAGGTGACACGGCGTCTTACGCCGCAGAGAGCAGTCCTCAATCCTTAGACACTTCTCGTTTCGGCGCCAGCTTGTTTCAAAGAATCCAGAAACAGTGTTCAAGTATGCTTGCATCCCTTCCGTCATTTCAATACAATGCCCAGCCATTTTGTATTGGCATACTGATGTGAAGGTGGAATATGAGTACAGAAGTATTAGTTCCGATCACTACAAAACGTGCGTTCTACGAGGAGAAGCGTCGACGTCTTCCTTGGTACATTGCTTCGGTTGCTGTCAACGGATTGTTCTGCATATTCACGGTATTTGGTTGTGTGTTCACGTTTTTTCTCGACTCTCTTGGGATGGACTATTCCCAGATAGGTTTCTTGCAGTCTCTATTTCCGCTGTTCGGCCTGCTAGCCTTATTCATAGCCCGTCCTGTAGCTCGCGTTGGTGTCAAACGCACTTTCCTCGCGATGAATCTTGCTAGGAGTCTTTCGGTTTTCTTCTTGATTTTCGCTCCTTGGGTACTACATCGGTTTGGCACTGAAGCCGCGTTTTTCCTTTTGGCTTGCGTCTTGGGAATGTTCGCTATCTTCAGAGCTATCGGTGAAACTGCATTTTACCCATGGGACCAGGAGATAGTCCCAAATGAGGTCCGAGGGAGAGTGGCAGGAATAAACCTGGTGATTGGCGGTGCCGTGTCTCTGATAGCGATGGGCATTATCTCGTATGCTCTGAAAGCTGCAAACGGCGATGTCGCCGGTTCCATACAGGAATCACTGGGGGAGACTGTCTCCACAACTGTAGAGAGTAGCAGGCTGTACGTGTACCAGGGGCTTATAACTGTGGGTGTAGCCTTTGGGATATTGTCGACGCTGCTCGCAACCCGATGTCCCGGCGGAAGACCAGCGGCGAGTCGGGACGGTGAGCCGACACACTATGACGCCATGATGAAAGCGCTACGCGATAAGAATTTCGTTCTTTTCCTCGGTGGCCTTGGAGTGTCATCATTTTGTGGCAGTGCGTTGACGATCTTTCTGCCTCTTTACATGAACAAAGAAGTAGGACTGAGCAAATCGGAAGCAGCGTTCTTATACATACCAACGACGATAGGAATGTGGCTGTCTGGTGTGGTAATGGGATGGCTTGCTGACAGGCGCAGTGGTAAATTGGTGCTTCTAATCGGCCAAGGAATCTCTGCCTTTGTTCTGGTAGGTTGGTGTTTGGTTCCGAAGTATAGTTCTGCAAGTTTTCCTCTTGCTGTATGTATATATTGCATTCAAGGAAGCGCTGGTGCTGCATGCTTGGTAGGCTTTCAGCGACTACTTTATAATCAAATTGTTCCCGAGGAAAAGAAGACCGAATACATGGCAGTCTACTACGCGTGGACGGGTGTGGTGGGCTTTTTCGGGATGGTGTTCTTCGGCAAACTGATCAACTACTTCAAAGGAATGGAAGGCGGATTTCTCTTTTTCGAGCTGAACGAATTTGTTCCCATGTTCCTGACGGCAATGCTATTGTCACTGTTGTCAATCGTGCTTTACTCATTCGTGAAATCTGATCATTCCACGACATAGTTGATCAGTCTCCTTGTAGCTGTTTCAAGAGCTCACCGACATTCTGGATCAACAGCTTCCCTGCGTTCTGAGCGAGGCAGTTGTAGCGGGTGCTTCGAGGTTCGTAGCCGCCACGTTCGAAGTGTTTTTTGAGAGGGATGTACCCCCAGAAGTGTTCGAACAGTTCTATTGTTGAGGTTATCTCAAATGGGCTTTCTGTCCTGATCTGTTCGCCGATATCTGTAAAAACCTCGCCGGGCAGAAACGCGAATGCGTGTTTGTCGACAGCAAGACACGCTATGGCCACATCCTCGGCGTCTTTTCCTTTTGAACTTTCGGATAGTCCAAGGAGTTGGTCCGCATAGAAAGCTTCTACTGCGGGGTTGCCGATAGCCAAGTCCTCAGATTTGAGTTGCGCGGTGACTGTTCTTGATGAGTTGTTCAATATTTGCTTGGCACGCCAAATCTCTTCTTGCGTGATAGACCGACGAGGAATTCGGACTGTTCGCTTTACTACGGAGACGTTCTCTGCTGCGACAGGTCGTGTGTTCTTGAGGGCCTCAAGCGCAAATCTCGCATATCCCGTTCCGATCCTTATTGCCTCATCGTAGCTTGTCTGAGGATCTGGATTCGTCGGGTCAAAGTGGTTTACATCTCCTGAGCATCCACAGAGGAAAATGACGGGCACGTCATTGCCAAAGTGATCTTTCAGAGCGTTTGCCATTTGTCCTGGCCAGTCGGCGGATACCTTGTTTCCGCCAATTGTGTCGCAATGATTGGCTGCCAACACCAAAAGGCCGGTCAATCGTTCGCTGCTCCGAAACGAATAGACTCTGACTGTGTGGTACGGCTCGCGCTCTGGTTTGACAATATGTGGATCACCTTTTCGTGGGTTTGTCTTGACACTACCGTCTGCCATGAAGTGGCGGCGTGTGAATGCGAGTTCCTGTTCAGCCGCTTCGCCCATTTCGATGGAGACCTCTGCAACATTCTTACAGGCTGATGTGATTGCTCGAATTGCCCCGGGGATCAGAATCCGATCGACATATTCTCGGTCCAATCCTGTGGGAAACAACTCCACCGGACTTGGCGCTGTATGCGTATGTGTTGCTGTTATCAGAACCTCATCTATCGAAAGTCCGGGATCAGAACATATCGCGTGTCGAATAGTCTGCGCATCATCCTTTACAACCGCAGCAGAATCCAAAACAAGAATGGCGGCAGTACTATGTCCGTCATCAAGCACAGCTGCTTTGGCAAATAGAGGATCAAGAGCTTCGTCAGAGAGGCGTTCAGTGAAGTACCCAAGGAGGTGGACAACTCCGGTAGGAGTAATGTCCACCTCAGCAAATCCAGCTTTGAGCATCAGCTATTTCCTGTAGGCATCAACGACTTTGTTGACAGCTTTCACAACCATTTCCATGTGGGTCTGGTCATAGACAGGATGAAGCGTGTAGAGCGTTAGCGTTCTATCCTCAAGCCACGCTGCGTTCTCGCAGAAAGTGTTTTCGTAATCAATGCTATCGGGATTGGTATTGGGGTCGCTGAACGGATAATTGAGCTTTCCAAAGCCCCGATGCTGTGCGTAACATGCTTCCTTGTAAGCCTGGGGCCACTGCACGGGACCAGCCGGTATTCCTTCTGCGACGAGGGCATTGATGAACTGATCGATATCACAGCTCAACTTATCAATGTCCATTACCAATGGGTAGACCCAGAATCCGTTCTCGACAACACCGTTCTTGTGTGGAGGTAGATGCAGGACTTCAGGAATCTTGGAGAGGTTTTCGTTCAGGTACTCTCCGTTACTTCGTCGATTTTTAAGATTCCAAGTGTCCACACGTGCCAGTTCTTTGAGTCCGACGATGGACTGAATCTCAGTCATCCGGAAGTTGAATCCGATCCTTGTGTGGATATACGGAAGCTTGGCCTCCATATCGAGCAGACGCATGCGCTCTCTGACATCGTAACCGTGATCGCGGAAGGAACGGCACTCCCACGCAACATCTTCGTTGTCAGTAATGATACAGCCACCTTCGCCTGCTGTAGTGAACGTCTTGCTTTGGCAGAAACTGAAGGCCCCCACGTGGCCGATTGTCCCGACCTTCTTCCCGTTATAGGTGGCGCCATGTGCCTGTGCACAGTCTTCGACGACGAAGAGGTTGTGCTTCTCAGCAATAGCCATAATCGCGTCCATGTCGCAAACATTGCCATAAAGGTGGACTGGAATGATTGCTCGGGTCTTATCTGTGATCTTAGCTTCGATAGCTGCGGGGTCGAGCGTGTGATCTTCCTTCTTTACATCTGCGAAAACGGGAATGGCTCCCGCCTGGGCAACGCACATTGATGAAGCAATGAAGGAATAGGAAGTGCAGATCACTTCGTCACCAGGTCCGACGCCCAAGCCACCGAGGGCGACATGCAGGGCCGTAGTGCCGTTGGCTGTTGAGATTCCATATTTCGCACCACACCAGTCAGCAAAAGCCTGCTCAAATTTCATGCCCTCTTCACCGGTCCAATAGTTCACCTTGCCATTGAGCAGGGGTTCCATTGCTGCCTCAGCAGTGCTTTTTTCAAAAGAAGGCCACATCGGCCATTTCTCTGAACACACTGGTTGGCCGCCGTCGAGTGCGAGTTTTTCTGACATCATCAGGTCTCCTCAAGGTTGTGTCAGGATAGGATTACTGCAATAGGTTCTAACCTTTTCGTGTCGTCTTTCTGGATTTAGACCTTCGTCCATCTTTCTTTGGTGTACGAGTGACTGTACAGCGGCACACGCCTTTCTTCTCATCAAGCTTCTCCAGCTTGAAGTCCATCCCGTAGTCATTAAGCACCCGAGCGTATAGCACGTCGCAATGGTCACAGTACTTCTTGTAACGAGAGAGATGCTTTGCTGTTCTGAGTTTTCCTACTGACGGACATGAGTGCATGTCGATCACAAACGAGTCAGGAGTGCAATACATATCGTAGTCAGCACCTTCTTCTTCCAGAGTGTGTGTCCAATAGATGCGAAGACCCTGTAGACCACGTTTTTTGGCCAGTTTCCTGAGGTTTCCTAGATAACTATCGGAGAGTGCAGCCCAGAAGTCCAGGACAGCCTTTTCATTGTGTCGCTTGTCGAGGAATTTGAACAACTCGCTGTAACAGAGAATGAATTCATTGCAGGATATCACTTGCTGCTCTCCTTCCAGAATCGCTGTGTGCATGTGCCATTCTCTTGGTCGTAATCGACACTTGCTCGGAAACCGGCGGCTTTGCATATTTCATCATTAACAATATGTGTGGTCTCGCAAAAGCGATCAGCGATCATGTACTTGTGGTCGCGCATGTGATGGATAGCAGGGCACCTTAGAACGTTCATGGTGAACCCTTCCTTCTGGCGCTTGATGCGGATTCGTCCGCCTTCGATCCGAAAAGTGCGACGCCAATGCTCCTCCAGCGCCTTTAAGCCCCTTTTCTTCATTTGCGAAATGAGAGGCTTGTACACGTTCCTTGCCAACTGGCGCAAATACGCTTCCGTATCTTTTGGTCCATAGTGCTTGTCCAGATGCTGGATCGCATAGCTCATAGCACCGTGAAAATCCTTATGGAGCGCTGTATTCCCCACTAATAATTCCTTTCCCAAGACGGAGTCCGTCTGGCTCACAAAACATCATCCCCGCATTGAATCAACGGGAGAGATTCTACGAAAAAAGGCGAGCATGTCAAGCGAAAAGCTGAAGGGAAGTGGTACACAGTGTTTGGGGCCATTTGTTGAGGTATGCAGTGCCAACCCCAGAAGGTATCAATATAGAAAGCTGTCCAGCAGAGTTTGAAGAGGATTTGGTGAAGAGGTAGAATCGCGCTGCTATGGTTTTGTCTGGTTAGTGTGGCTTATTTGGCTCAATCTTATCGGTGCTCCATATAAGGTAATTCGTTGTGATCATTGATGCACATGTTCATTTGATAAGGCCGTTTGATCTGCAAGGCAAGCCCCAAGTCTATCACCCGGGGCCCGCGGGTGTTGAGGACTATGTTTTCGTAATGGAATCATCCGGTATCGACCGAGCGTTCTTCATTAGTTGGTCGCCCGAAGACCTTCCCGCGGATCTTGAGAAGAAGGGAATTGACGTTGAAAGTGTCCGGGAGACTATGACTCCGGACTACGCGTTAGAAGTGATGAAGAAGTTCTCGGATCGTTTCTATTGGTTTCCGTGTCATATTGGTCCTGAGGTTCCGGACCACATGGCAATGGCACGCAAACACCTTCAAATGGGAGCGGCTGGCCTCAAGCTGGTGTTATCCTTCTGGGGCGAACTGCCAGACGATTCTCGCGTTATTCCGTTCTATGACTTGGTGGGTGAATTCAATGCTCAGATGATCATTGATACGTCGTTTCGGTATCTCGGAAAAGACCAGCCAGCAGACCCTGATACGCTTTTGCAGGGGCACCGCGAAACGGCTCTGCGTGTCAAAGACTATCGGGACTATTTGGAACATCTGCGAACGATCTTCAAGGAGTATCCGACTGTCAATTTCCAGCTTGCTCACGCAGGCGCTCGTACTCTGACAGATGAGCATGCGAGAGAGATCGGTAGCTTTGTCCGAGAGTTTTCCAATGTCTACGTGGACCTTGCTGGACTGCCCTTGGAGAAGCCCGCTTTCGAAGTGCTTGTGGACGCAGTGGGTGATGATCGCGTGATGTTTGGGACAGACTGGCCGCACTATGCTCAGGGATCGGAAATGACAGAGGGGTGGATCGATCAGGTCAGGAAGCCCGGCAGGTTCTCAGACGAAACAGTAGCAAAGATACTTGGCGAAAATGCGCTCGAATTCGTCAGGCACAGAGAGCCTGGTCTGCACAATCCTGAGGTCATGTGATTTGCTGATACCCGAAAAGTAAGGGCAAGGTCGGTAGCTGGGAGACTCTGATCTCCGCAGTCATTCAATTCTGTGCGAACAAGCTCATCTATTCATTCAGTCCTGCCTGCGAGTCAGTTACACTGAAGCTGTCGTGCTTGTTGGAGCGCTGGCGGTCACACGGCTTCGATAAACATCGCATTTTGGCGGGAAGATTTCGGCCTGCGCAGCTTTTCCCAAGGAAGCACTGAAGTAATGCGAATGTGTTCGTGCAGATGCAAAATGCACGTTGATCTCAGGGACGGGGATTGTCACTGTCAACTCTCATTCTGCACTCCGCTGTCACTTCCTTTGGTATGAGCTTTAGTGCAAGGATCAGAAGCATTGGAACAATGATCACGTCGTCGAGGTGGCCGAGGACTGGAATGAAGTCCGGAATGATGTCAAAAGGCAGCAACGTATATCCGATCGCCAGGCCAAGAAGAGCCTTTGCCAACCAAGGAGTTCTGTTGTGTCGGAGAACAAGGCGGTACACGATAAACTCCCTCTTCAGAGTTGCCGCCGCTGATTTCAATGCATCAAACACTGCTGCGTCTCCATTGGCGTCGTTGTTGAGGCTGAGGACGCATCTCTGATCACCCGCTCAGAACTCATAGTTACGTCCGCTACTCTCATGTCTGCTGGTCGTGTACTCGACCGCCACTTAGGATTGTACCGGTTTCTGGAGCCTTGATCGAGTTCGATTTAGCAAGTTGTCAATGAGATACGAATCAAGTTGATTTCTAATTCTGTTCTGCTAAACCTTTTTCGTTCTAAGGAGAAACGAATGACGCTCAGAGAACGAATATTGTCGGTCTATGCGGGCCAAACTCCTGACGTGGTTCCGTACGCCCTCGATCTCTTCCACTGGTTCTATCACAAGTTTCATTTGCCGTGGGACTTGGATAAGCCGTATATGGAACCGGACAGTGATCTGATAGACTACCACCGAATGATGGGTGTGGGATTCTACTTCGCGAATTGCGCATCTTTCTATGATTCAACGTATGCTGGGGATGTGGAAGCATCCGTGATCCGTGATGAATCAGATGGTGTTGAGATCGTGTGGCGATATGAGACTCCTATCGGAAAGATCGAAAGACGCCGAAAATAGAGCGAAGAAACATATTCGTGGCATGTCACGCGGTGGGGTGTATCAACGGAAGAGGATTTGCGGGTTTTCGGATACGCACTCAGCCAGCTGCATATTTCGCCAGCGTGGGATCGCTATAAGGCCTGGGCCGACTATGTTGGCGATCTCGGCGTAGTATACATGCCCCTCGGCTACAGCGCGATTGGGCACTTGTTGAATTACTGGATGGGTATCGAGAAGATGATGTTCGCAGCTTACGACTGGGCTCACACCATGCACGGAGTTGTTGAGCAGATCAATGCGGCGCTTCTTCGCAACTTGGATGTTCTGCCGGAAAGTCCGGCCGAGGTCATCTTCATGGGAGACAATTTCTCCAGTGATATCCAGCCGCCCCACTTCTTTGCGGAATGGTCGCAGGAGTTCTACAGTGAGGCAATTCGCAGAGCCCACGCGGCGGGGAAGTATGTGGCAGTGCATATCGACGGAAGACTTGGCGGATTGCTAAAGGCTTTCGCCGAAATTGACCTCGACTGCGCCGATGCCGTGACTCCTGCGCCGATGGGCGACCTGACGCCATCGGAATGCCGTGATGAAGCCGGACCGGACATGATTCTGTCTGGCGGCGTGCCGCCCAACCTCTGGCTGCCGGATGTGAGCGACGAAGAATTCAAACAGTCAATGGTTGCTTGGCTGGATACCGCAAAGCGCAGTCCGCGGCTTATCGCAAATGCTGGTGACCAAGTGCCTCCGGGCGCCGTCGAACACCGGATAGAGCTATCTCGTGATTTGGTCGACAAGTGTGGGAAGTATTTAGCGGTTGCCAAGAGCTCAGTATCCAATAAATCTTGGAGGTTACCAAGCTCTGTGGCATGAATCCACTCGCCCATTGACGCGTTACCTGTAATTGCAGAGAAATCGGACAGTCTGCAGGCGGGTCAATATTTCACGGACTCGGGAAACTTCCAACCACATTGGGCGAGGTGGCTGAAGCCAATGTCGTGTTGCATTTCGATTTCTTCAAGAGTGATGTCGCGATATTCAAGCTCTGTGGTGACATCGCCCTTATAATCAATTCCATCAAGAGCTTTTGCAAGTGCCTTGAAGTCGACTATTCCCGTTCCTGGTGTCAATTCGAGGTCCTGCTTGGCATCGGCTGTGTCCGGACCTTGGGAATCGCGCAGGTGTATGTGCCAGAGGCGGGCGCCGAGCTTGCCCAAGAACTCATCGATGTCATAGCCGATGATTCCCCAGTGGCTCGAGTCGACAAGTGCTCCCACATTAGAACTCGATAGACGATCAAATACCCAGTAGACCGACTCGGGTGTCCAGTTGATGGTGTACAGATGGGGTACTTCAAGGAGCATTTTCACGCCGAACTGTGATGCGAACTCGCCAATTTGATCGAAGACTCGAACGGCTGTGGCGAGCTGTTCCTCCTGGTCGGAACGATCATTTCGACTTCCGAAATGCATTGTCATCATCGGAATGCCGACTTCCGCTGCCTGTGCGATCTTGCGCTCAAAGGCTGCTATCCAAGGTCCGTGAGTGCTTTCGTCGTAGGCAAGAGCGGCGTCAGGAGACCAGTTAAGGGCTATTGGAGTGAGAGAGTGGTCTTTGAGCATCTGTTTCAACTCGTCAGGAGTTGGGCTGCCAAAATTGAAATGGAAACAGTAGGATGAAAAACTGGCGATTTCGACCCGCGTAAAACCTCTGGCCGCAATGCGCGGCAGCGCCTGGTAAAGAGTATAGTGCGAGTAGGCTAGTGAAGACATTGCAGTAATCTTTGCCATTTGTTTCACCTCAACGATTGTTATTGTTCAACCAAAAACTATATGAACTCACGCTCTCGTTCTAGCGCTTCGTCGATTCGTCGACATTGAGCATCGGTAAGGGGGAAATGTAGATGCATGAACTCGTCATTGAATATGCCGAGTTTCTTGAGAGCGTACTTAAGACCTCCAAGCCAGAGACTGATGTTTTTCTCGAACAAGTCCCAGAGGAAGGCATTGCTTCTGTCCTGCCATTCCTGGGCATCCTTCGTTTTGCCATTGGCAACCGCATCAACCGCTCGGCGTATCATGCCTGCATTGAGGATCCCCGTGCCCAAGAGCCCGCCATCATATCCGGCCTTGACGGCCCCGATGACGTCAAATTCATTGCCAGTCAGAACAGTCAACTCGGGTCGCTTTTTCTTAAGCTTGCACAATGCTGTGCGAAACTCGTTGGATGCCGTAGAATCCTTGACAAACTTGACATTCGGATGTGAAGCGATTTCGATCCAAAGGTCAAGTCCGAGCACCTCTTCATCCGGCTTTCCTATCATGTAGATGGCCACTGGAAGAGGGGATGACTCGATAGCCTCGAAGAAGTAACGGCGAACCATCTCAATCTTATCGTAAAACCGCTCAACAATAGGGCGGGCAATAACAACAAAGTCTATGCCAAGATCAGCAACACTCTGAATATTATCTTTGACGCGGGCCGCAGAAGTGTCGGAAACCTGTGAGCATAGAGTGAAGCAATCACCTGCCGACTTCTTTACCATTCTTATCATTTCCAGACGCTGTGAGGTAGGCGTGAAAGGACCCTCACCACATGTGCCGCCAAGAAAGAGGCCGTCAACGCCGAGCTTCTGATGCTGCTCTATGAGATTATCGATGCCGGCCGGGTCGAGCGACCCGTCGGACAGAAATGGTGTCGGTGAAGCTGACCATACGATTTTCCTGTTCCGTGCTTCCATTGAGGATAGCCTCTCTGTCGATCTGTCTCTGCAACGACCTGGATCTACCGCAACAAAACGAAGGTTGTTGTTTCAAATTCACTGAGCTATTTGCATTGATCAACCGCTTGTTAAAGGGCTAATCTTATACTATTATCTGGCCAAGTCGTCAAACGGAGTACTCTTTAGAGAGGCTTGTGCCGAAGCAGAGGATGAAAGAACCCCGTCTGGTGGTATTGATTTTGTGACAATATGGTTTGTTGTGGTACGTTCGCTCAGTTGTTTTGAGGGAAAAATAGGAGAATAGTATGCGGAGTCGTAATCGGGTCCTCGAAAAACTTGAGAAAAATGGACCAGTTCTAATAGGCAGTCCGACCCCTATGGTTACTCCGAAGATTACGGAGTTGATTGGCAGAGTGGGTTTTGACTGTATCTGGATAGACGCTGAACACCAGGACATGGATGACCATGACATATTCAATATGTGCCTGGGTGCGAGGGCATCGGGCGCTGAGCCGATGGTTCGCCTGCAAAAAGGCGATTACTGGAGTTATTTTAGGCCGTTGGAGATCGGCGCCACAGGTATTATGGTTCCGCATGTGAAGACTGGGGAAGAGGCCGAACTGATCGTCCGCAATGCCAAGTACGCTCCGATGGGTCTGCGTGGCATCGATTGCGTTGAAGCACCTGCAGACTACGGCATGGCAGATCCCATTGAGTACATGAAGTGGGCAAATGAGAATACCTTCATATGTGTTCAGATCGAAGACAAAGAAGCCGTACCAAATATCGATGAGATTGCCGCTGTCGAGGGAATTGACATTCTCTTCATTGGACCGTCTGATCTTTCGCAAAGCTTTGGCACACCTCTTCAATTTGAATCGCCAAAGGTCAAGGAGGTCTTCGACTTGGTCGCTAGCGCTACGAAGAAGCACGGCAAGGCTTGGGGTTGCCCGTGTGGTTCTGCTGAGCGAATGAAAGAGTTGTTGGACATGGGAGCATTGTTCATTGCGTGGGGGGCTGCAATACATATTCTGTCGGCGGGCTACAGGGAAATCAAAAGGCAGTTTGATGAAACTTGTGCCGCTCGATAAATACGAGTGAGTAGTCATCCGAGATGTCCTTTTGTCAGCCTTAGCGTGGAGTGACTCAAACTCGTTGGCATAGGGAACGAGAGAATCGAAAAAAGGCCGGAGATCCGTTTTTCACAACGGATCTCCGGCCTTCTGTTTGTTTTGATCATACCTTCTCAGACAAGTCTTCGTCTAAAAAGAGGCTTCTTGGGCGGAACCTTCAGCAGCTTGTCTATTCGGTCTTGCTTCAATCCCTTTGCCACCAGCTCGAAGATTTCGTCAGCGGCGTCGAGAATATGCCTGACATCCGCGGGCTTGTGAGTGTACAACACGTAAATCATAGTCCCGCCAAACACATTACGCTTTGCAAATTCCTGGTTGAGCAAGGTGCTCAGTTTGGTGTTCATCTCAGGCGATTGATGTTGGAAGGAAACGATGAACTCAGGCGGGTAACCCAAGATTT
>Ga0180433_10005040_pt1 | contig 18159 bp, 27 predicted proteins | sample SS_ome_8_FD_132980 | JGI IMG/M metagenome (GOLD analysis project Ga0180433, IMG submission 132980) | Hypersaline lake sediment archaeal communities from the Salton Sea, California, USA - SS_1_D_1 metaG | ecosystem: Environmental > Aquatic > Non-marine Saline and Alkaline > Hypersaline >... | reverse complement strand
ATATTAAAATCTTCTGAATATCCTGAACCAGCATCACAGGCGTTTACTGTGCCGAAATCAATATACCCTGTAGTCCCGTCACCCTTTGCACAATAACTACCAACCAGTTTTCCATCTCTATTATTAATCAGATCTTCAATATCACTCCCATTATATCCCAATCGCTGATTAAACAGCAGAGCTTCCATATCAAGACTTTTATAATTGAACATCTGTGTAGGAAACGTCTGATCGCCTCTGACATTCATCAGGAAAGTAGTGTCACTGACACCATAACTTTTCTGACCTGTTATTGTATCTTCTTCACCTGTTCGGAGGACAAGACCTTTTTCATCGAGTCTACCGTTCTTTACGCTGTGTTCTGAATTATAATGTCTTTTTCTGTAATCTTCGTAGTAGCTCATATTTTCTCCTAACAATTAACAGGGACTAAGTGTCCATTAACAACAAAATCCAAAAGATCTAACCCATCAAGATCGTCATTAATGAAGACTTGAAATTCTGCCGTCGTTCCAGCCTCAAGAATAACGTCAACACCATTAACACCTAGAATGTCTCTTCTTGCTTTGAAACCATATTGTCCAGAGGGTGCTTTTGACGAATAGACACAATCGAATCCTATCTCCCAAAATCCAAGATTATTAACCACCAGAGCCAAATTCTTACTAAATCCGTTATCAATAGCAAATTGAATTCCGTTTGTCAGTTCTGAAAGCCCTCCAAACATTCCGTCATCCATATCGCTTGAATCAAGCATTGATACATTTAATGTTCTTATCACATAATTACCAGATGGAGGAGCTTTAATGTAGAATTTCTTTGTTGTTCCACTTCCGTCAAGTCCACCTGCGTTCCAAGAACCAACTTCTATTTCACAATCAGTAGTAAAATCATAATCGACACCAACTTTCAGAGTAAGATGTGTGCCGTCGATAACAGAATTGACAAGATTTTGAAATATCCAACAGTCTTCATATATTGTTATAACGTCTCCAGCACTGATCCCTGTCGTATCATCAACTGTAAGTTGTTTATCACCTTTAGAAACACTGACAGATAAAGAAGGAGTGTATTCAGCAAAATACATATACATATCACATGGTACATACTTTTCGCATGACCTGAATGTATGTACAGGCGATTTTAAGTTTGCTGACGTTCTTGACATTATTTAACTTTTTTCTCTTTCTTTGGGTTTTCTTCTTTTGGTTTCTTTTCCTTGAGTGCTTCTTTCCAATCGGCTTCAATAGCTTTTATCTGCGCTTTGGAGAGACTCAAATTATCTCTCTTCCATTCTTTCTTAATTTCACCAATAGACTTCCCGTTCCTGAGCAGGTATATCACTTCGAGTTTCTCCTTGTCAGTTGGTTCAATAAGATTGCTGGCATCTTTCTTTTCACTTTTTTCTATGACCTTTATCTCGTCATACGTTTTGTTTTTCAAATATTCTTTTGTCATTTTATGCTCCTGTTACTGATGGATATTGATGAGTGTAGACCTTTATCCGGGCTGTAGAACTTGACCCATCATTACTAGCAAGTCTTGCCCACAACTTTGTTCCAGCAGGAATTGGTTTTCCTTGAATGTTACAGGGTGCTACTCTGTTCTGATTTGTGTCTCTTGAAAAAGCACATTCCCCCCAGAATTCCTGTGAACCACTTTCTCCTGTTCCAAGCTGAAGAACATATTCATCCACATTACTTATGTTGTTAATGTAAACGTGATGAACGTCAGACATAACAGTTTTAGTATCAAAATTAGTTATTTCAACCCATGACCCGAATGTCCATGAACTTCCACCATCTGTAACAGTAATTCCAGCTAAAGGTGTATCATCATCTGTTCTGGGATATACTCTACTGGCATCATGAACATGATAATAATTTGCTGTCAGATGACCTATTACACTCGGATCAGGCGGGTCATTCTGCCAGTTAGAAAATGATCTGTCATCCTTGTTCCCGATAACATCATTTAGAGAGTTATTATCTGCTGAATTTGCTTTTGGCATTTTTAATATTGCTGATGATCTGCTCATTTCAATCCTCCCTTAGTAAAGTTTCTTGGAGTAAACAGTCAGATTTGTAACATCAACAGTGGTGACATATTTGAGTCTGAGATATTTTACGGGGAGTGTCGTATCAAGAAAGTGTATATCAGAAGCAGTGAAAGAAGCAGAACCTGCGAGGTCTGTTGTTACATCCTGATAAGTACAAGAAGCAGGAGCTGTTCCGTCATTCTGACAAGTTGCTTCTAAGTAATAGGTGAGCGTCCCTGCTCCAGAAATGATCGTCTGAATTGCCGAGGACTTGAAACCATCGAAATCAAAATAGATGTATCCAGTTGTTCCCGAAGCTATATTCGTCAGTTCAGTTTCTTCATAAACATATTGCTGATTAAGTGAGTTTATTTCTTCAACTCTTTCTGCGTTTGAAGATGAACTGTAACTAGCAAGAATCAGCTCACCACTTGTGTTCACAGAAAGCAGTCTGAAATTTGTTCCATCAAAGCCAGCGATCAGAACAGCATCATCTGTTGATGTTCCTGCATCTTCTCCAGCGACAACAGCAGAATTGATCCCGCCTGATGAAGAAAGTCTGTTCGGGCCGTTGAGAATCAGCAGAAGTTTGTCGCCTGTTGTGAAAACATTATCATCCGCGATATCATTGAATGTGATGGTCACAGACGGAGCAGTTGTGATCGTGATGTCTTCGTTCGGCACAAGTTCATTCTGTGTGATGTTCCAGCAGATTCCGCCGACAACAGCTTCCTCAGAAAGTGTGAACGGCAGACCAGTGAGTGTCACGAGTCTGGAATCATTTGTGACAACAGCTGTGAAATCATAATTGCTGATATATGCCGAGTTCCCGTCGAAGAATTTTCTGAATTCATTTCCTTTGAGCATGTTTTTCTCCTTTATGTATAAAAAACTTCTTAATTATTTATTTTCTTGACTTTTGAAAATGTCTGATGTAAGATGTCAGTGTTTATTAATTTGTCTCAGGAGGAAGAGGTGGGATGATGTCAAAATGGAAATTCAACAAAAGAAGATTGAAAAGAAAGTTATGGGTTGAAACAATGCTGAGATATCTTGTTTATCTCTATTACCCAATTCATTCACTCTTCTACACCATTTCTAATATTTTTTGGAAAATCAAAGACGGGATCAGATATGCTAAATGTCTGAAGCCTGTCAGAAACGTCTGGTTTTCAGTCAGACAATTCCTAGACACTTATGTTTTCAAGACGAGTTTTGCCAGATCCTATTATCTCTACAAATACATTGAAAAAAGATCTGAGAATATCAGCAGAAAAGATATTAAATTCATTGATAAAGAATTGTTGAGAATTGAAGGAAAGATCTGGTACGGCGACAGTGATTTTATAAGCGACAAGGAAAACTGGCTTCAGTTTAGAGAAAATTGTCTATTGATGGTATTAGACACCGACAGCGAATATTACAAGAATTCATGGGATGATCTAGCACACAGAATTCATTATTGTAGTGATAGATGGAATCAATGGAGACTACAACAGGTTAAATTTGCATATTTCATGCTTCGTGAAAAAAGATTAAAAGAATTGGAGGAAGAGAAATGAATGGTGGACATTTTGAGTACAATCAATATCGGATTGAAGAGATCGCTAATGAACTCGAAAACATTGTCGCGAAATGGAAGAAAAACAGAGGCAGAGTTTTCACTGAAGAAGAATTATACACCAATGAGTCAATTTTTTCAGAATATTCAAAAGAAACGATTGAAGAATTTCAGTCGGCTTCGGAAATTCTCAGAACAATGTCGAAAGTGGTTCATGAGATTGACTATCTCCTTTCTGGGGACACTGGAGAAGACACTTTCCACAATCGGCTTCAGGAGATCAAAGACAGATTTCTGACTCTCAGAAAATAAATAAGAAGACTTTATCAATAATTTAAGGAGTAGAATTTGAAGAAATTAGTGTTTGTGTTTATCATGTTTTTCACAATGTTCGTTCAGGCGGAATCGCCTCAGAAGGTCTATGATTTTTTTCAGAAGACTGAATATAAAAATGTTGCCAGAGAAATAGTTGCCCTTGCAGTTCTTGAGACTGGCTGGTTCAGATCAAAATATCATAATGACTTTCACAACTATTTCAGCATCAAACAGTTCAACAAAAAGAAACAGCACCCAAAATGCAAGAAGTCGCCGATCTATTGTATGAGAATGTACAAATCATCAAAAGAAGGTCTTCAGGATATTCTCAGATATTTTCGGAAGAAAAAGTATCCAACAGACAGGAAAGGATTTCTGGAAAGATTGAATGGGAAAACTGGCCCGAAATATGCTGAAGATCCTAAACACGTCAAGAAAGTCAAGATCATTGTCAAGATGCTAGACAAGAAAGGTGTCTTAGACGAAAAAATTAACGGCTGAGAGCGTTTTCAGAGAAAACACATGTAAGTAGTAGGGTCAGAAATTTTATGGCTTGAAAAACAGAATTCCCGCATGTTCGATATTCGCAACATCGACATGAAGCCATGAAACTCCGTCTTCACATCTTGTGATCTTGGAAAAACATTCTAATTCTGAAAATCTTTTCATGTCAACCCTGATTTCATGAGCAGTCGCCTTTTCAAAAAGAATGTCAACTGCTTTTCCAAATTTATGTGTGCTGTAAGAAGCCCCGATTCTGCTGTCAAAAGGTCTGAGACCTGAATAGCTTCGGTTTCCGCCAGATGCCCATGTGTTGATGATTGCTTTTCCATATCTTTCTCTGAGTTTGTCTGCTGTCCAGAGAATTTTCGTGTCAAAGAACATCAGAGATCTTTCCCTGAATTTGTTATAGATATCGGGATGGACTAATTCCTTGACTGAGAAATATTTCGGTGTGTAACTCATTCTTCTAACATCTCCACTTCTTTTTTGTCCTTTGTCCAGATTCCCTTGATCTTCTTTCCCATGTTGTAGGCAAGCAGATAGAGGACTGTGTATTGCAGGCTGTCTGGTGCATCTGGGATCGTGACATTCACATCAACTTTGAGACCTGCTCTGATCCAGAACCAGACTAAGACACTGAATGTGATCCAAAATGAGATTCTGCCGAGACTCACCTTTCCGTCTTCTAAAAAAAGACTGCTCCATTTCCATTTCCAAAACATGTTTTCCTCCCTAGAATAATTCTTCTTCTTTCTTTGCGTTTTCCTGATCTATGAGTTCCTTAACCTGAGAAGCAGTGAGACCGCCTCCAGAAGAACTGCCATCGTTATTGTCTTTGTTATTTTCACCTGCTTTCTTCAGCAGATAATTTCTTTTTGAATACAGATCCATGAGATGTTGAGCATATTGTTTCTTTGCCGTGACCATCTTTGCAACGGTTTCAGCACATTTCAGCTTGTAGCGTCTTTCCATGAGGATCAGCTTTCTGTGTGATTCCAGAGCATTGTGATAGTCTTTTTCATTTTCAAAATCAGCGAGCTCAGGTACACTGGCTTCTTTTTCGCCGATCTCATCATAGATTCTGCTGATTTCCTTGTCAAGATCTTTCATGGATGACTTGACATCATCAATCAGAAATCTGAAATCCTCTGGGAAGCTGTCAAGCTCTTCTGATTCAATTTCTTCGTCTGTTGCGTCGATGTCTAATTCTTCAAAGACATCATTCATTTTTTCATCACTCATTTTCTGATCTCCTCCCTGATTCTGCAACTCCATAGGCATCAATGATGTCTGAAACCCAACACGATGATTTCTTGAAACCGAAACCGTGTGTTTCCAGATCTTCAAGAACTTCTGACATCACGCCATTTCTGGCAACATCATAAATTTCCTGTTTTCCTAAATTGCCCTTACCCCAGATGTTTTTCTTGATTGTCATCGGAGCAAAAAGACCGTCAACACTTTTTCCGATCTCATAGAGCTTTGCCTTGATGATCGCTGTGGTCTCGACAAGCATTGTGATCCTGCCGACTCCGTGCATTGCATAATTTTCAAAATAACAGCCAGAAGTCTCTTCAAACCATTCTCGACAATCTCTGAAAATGTTGTCCCTGACATTCAGGATTCTTTTGAAATCTTGTGATGTTGTTTTCGGCTGAGGTCTGATCTTCACAATGAAGTCCGTGTTTTCAAAATCAAAATCTTCTTTTATATATGTTGTGTAACTATAGAGAACGGGTTTCTTTTCTGGTCTGATGAAACAGATCCCTGTTGAGTTTGTGCTGACATCAAATCCAATATAATTCATGTCTTACCTTTCAATCGTTGATAAAATAACATTTTTATTTATATTTCCTTGAATAATATATTTAAAGACAATATTTAGACACTTTATCCCAGATTTTCGTCTCTAAAGATAATATTTAGTATCCTCTGAAGAAATCATAGCTGAATGCTCCGACAAAATTATTGCCGAGCCAAGGGATGATATAAGTCTGTGTGAGATCCACGCCGTCTTCTGTGTTGAGAACAACTGAAACAACTCCATCTGTGTTTTTGAATTCAACACTTGTCAGGACAGAAGCCAGAACAACAGTGTCAACAATGACTTCCCCGCCACTGCTTGACCATTCACAGATCTTGAATTCATTCTCAGTGTCTGATGTCCTGACATAGCAGTATTTTTCCTGTTCATCTGTCATACCACAAATGATCTTTTCATCTTCCCAGTCAAAACCATCCATTCCGATCAGACAGCTCGTGAAATCCTGAAGACTGGTCTCTGGCATGACTTTGCAGAGTGTCAGAGGATCGCTCTCCGTCGATTTGACGAACAAACTTCCATTTCTGATGTAAACCCTGTCGATTTCATTTTTTCGCTCTGTATGAAGCCCTGAGAGCGTATTGAAGTTAAAATCGTCATACCAGTCTAAAACCTTTTCCGCTATCATGTGATTTCTGTATTGAGAACTATAGACTTTCATCTGGAATGTCTCAGGTGTTTCATCAAGATCTCTGGAATAAGGAGCCCTGATGTAGACATAATTTGTTTTGTTAAGCGTGAGTGTCTCTGGAACCATCCAGTCCTTTCCATAACACTCGCCATTGTCATATTCAAAGACAAAGGGACAGGGATTGCCGTCACTATCTTCGATGCTGAAGAATTCACCTGCTTCTGAGATGACATCTGAAAAATCCAGTCTGTAGATCCCAGAAGGACTGATATCGCTGACATCAATTTTCTTCAGCAATCCCTTCTCAATATCTGAATAAGTCATCAGTCCCTTGTTCACAATTGAATCTGGACTCTCATCTTCCGTGTAAGTCAGAGCAAAGCTGTCTGTGTTGAGTTTCAGATATTTCGCCATGTCAAATTCTTCAATGGGAGGAAAGATCCATGATTCGGCTCTGAAAGTGAATTCTGCTTCCAGTCCTCTGACACTTTCCATTGCCTCGTCACTTTCAAGTTCAAAATTGGTCGCTAGTGATTCAAGAATGATAGGCAGATCAAGAGTAACATTCATCTCTGGAATGAGATTGATCGACTTGGTTTTCTTCGGTTGGAATTTAGGGACGATTGTTTCGAGGATCTGTCTCATGTCAGAATAGACTTTTGTTCTGACAACGACCTGAAATTCAAAGTCCATTGGCGAAGGATTTCTCAGGTATTGGAAGATAGTGTTATCATCCTTTTCCAGTCTGTAGTTTCCGAAGTTAGGATTTCGTTGACGCTCGACCATGTAATTGATCTCAGAATTCCAGATAGAAATTGCAGGAAGAACAACAGCCTGTCTTGATGATTTCTGATTGATCCTTTTGTAGAATTTCTGCTTGTTGGCAACAATGAGTTCTACATCAATGTTTTTCTCAGTGCTTCCGTCAGTTGCTTTTCTTGTGATCTGAATGTCAGAGAATTCCTTGGCAACTACCAGAAAGGTCTTCTTTATTGTGTCGAAAAAATATTTAGACATTTGGTCTCCGATAATATAGTTTTTATCGGAGTTATTTATTTAGGAATACATTTGATTTGTTAGATGGTCTTTTAGGAGATTAAAAACTATAGGCGAGACGTGAATATGATTTTCATCAGAACGAAAATTACAATCAACTAGATTTTTATCACATTGAATGAAAACTTCTCCATATAACAATTCTAGCCGATCTTTTTCTAACAGAAAACAATCAAATTCACTAATCAATTGCTTTTCAATTTCTTTAATTCTTTTATTGTTCATCTTCCCTCTCGTCTTCAGCAACTCTGCCGTACATCTTGATGTTGCATTCCTCACAACAGTCTGTTTTCAGCCACTCTTCAAGATATTTCCAGTGTGTGAAGTCAATGATGTTGACTTCTCTCCCACAATGTCGACAGATTCCCTGTGTCTTGAGTTTCTTACTTCCTTCCATTTCTAAACCTCTTTATTTTTGATTGTAATTCGGGTCTGTTTTCTGCGATCCAGTCGAGACTGTGTGATGTGTAGAGAATTCTTGAACCATGAATCACAGGCATTCCTATTCTCTTGAATTCTTTCAGATCGACATAGTGAATTCCAAGTGCCTGAAGAATTGATTTGGGATCGTAAACGACATAGGAGATTCTAGGGACTTCCATATAATCTACAGATCCGTCAGATAGAAGAATACCATGCTTTCCACCATCAGTAGCTTTGTGTTTCAGATAGCAATATATTCCAACCAATCTATCAGTTTTTTTGACTGAAGCAAAGAACATATTTTTCCTATTTCTATAATAAAGAACAGGATCTTCCCTCATCTTTTCCAATTCCTTCCTGAACTTTCTCATCACAAAAAATCTCTTGATAAAATTCATGCTCTGTTCTCCTGAAATGATTCATATCTTCTCTTACACTCAACAATAGGATGTCCTTCCAATTCTGGTCGACCGTATATCTCTTCAACAGTCATGCCAAAATCTTCAGGCTGACTGATATATTCACTACCCTCATTCCCGAATCTGGCAATATAACACACATTTCCCAGAATGCTTCCTTCGATGCAGACATAGAGATCGTATTTATCATCCTTCCATTCATAGGTTCCCATGAACTGACATCTATCACAATCGTGTGTGTAATTCATCTCAGACCTCCCTGAAGAAGATATCATTGTCGATGCAGATCTTGAGAAGTTTTGTCGGAGCCACACATTTCGTGTCAGCCGTGTCCTCATCTCTCCAGAACGCACAACTGAAGCACGGGTCATCCTTTGCTTCACTGTCATCAACTGGTTCAAAGATTCTTCCTCTGCATTTGTAAGTCTTTTCCATGTTGTCCTCCTAGAACAGATCATCTTCTTTGATTTCTTCGCCTAACATCTCAAGTAATTTATTTTCACTGAGAATCGGAATTCCCAGTTTCTCAGCCTTTTCTGATTTCAAACCGCTTCCTTCGCCAGCGACAAGATAGTCAAGATTCTTCACAACACTCGACTTCACAACACCGCCAGCCGATGTGATGAGCTTCTTCAATTCTGATTTCCCTCTAGGAAGTGTTCCAGAGAGACAGAAGAGTTTTCCAGAAATGCCTTCAACATCATCAGATTCTGGATTCGCGAATTCAAAATATCCAACAAGTGTCAGGAGTTCCTTTGATCTCATCTCAAATTCTTCCGAAATGCTGTCTGCCATTTTCTTTCCAATACCTTCAATTTCCAACATCTGATTCCTGAAATCCTCTCTGCTGAGATTATAGATGTCAAAGAATGTCTTGAACTTGTCAGCGATAAGTTTTGAAACAGTTTGACCCAGATGTTCAAATCCCAGAGCCGAAAGAAAGATATGAAATTCTGTCTTTCTGGCTTCCTGAATCGTATCAACAATCTTCTGAGCAGATTTCGGCCCGAAGCCATCAAGATTCTCAACTATCATATAAGGTCTGATGTTGAAAAGATCTTTGAAGTCATAGAGCATCCCGATTCCCAGCATCTTTTCGAGTGTCTTTGTTGCAATTCCTTTCATTCCGAGCCTCTTGCAGAAATGATCAAATTCAGCGACTCTTCTGCTTGGACACATGACTGATGTGCAGAACAGATTCTTGATGCCGTTGTCTGATGTTCTGATAACAGCAGGGGCGTTGCAGACGGGACAGTGATCGGGATAGTCGATGTTTCCTTCATTGGAAACAACTTTTTCGACATGAGGAATGACATCGTTTCTTCTGCTCACAACAACGGCAGAACCGATTCCCAATTTCATTTCCTCAATGTTAGTGATGTTGTGAAGACTAGCTTTCTGGATCGTTGCTCCACAGATCTCAACTGGGTCGAGAAGAGCAACGGGGTTGATCTGTCCCGTTCTGCTGACTTGCCAGATTATATCTTTGATAACTGAAGTCGCTGTCTGATTCTGAAATTTCCATGCAACAGCTCCTCTTGGATGATGAGATGTCGATCCCAGTTCTTCATAGACTTCATTATTGTCGATTCTGAAGACAACACCGTCAATGTCATAGTCAAGTTCATTCCGTGTTTCTACAAAATCTTCAAATGCTTCTTCTGCTGATTTCATGTCTATCAAGTATCTATAGACAATAGGAACTTTCATTGCTGATATGATTGTCAGGGTGTCCATGTAATTGTCGGTTTCAACACCGAGAAGATCATAGGCTTTGAAACTCAAATTTCTTTCGGAAACGACTTCGGGATTCTTGTGTCTTGCAGATCCTGAAGCAAGATTCCGACAGGTTTTGTATTCCTTGCCCTCTTCTTTCATTGCCTTTTCGGCGACATCTTTGAAAACAGATTTCTTCATGTAGATTTCGCCTCTGATCTCAAATCTGTCGATATCATCTGAAATAAGAAGTGAAGGCGGGTCGATTCTGTAGGGAATGTCTGCAATCGTTCTGACATTTTCTGTGATGTCTTCGCCAGTGTCTCCGTCACCTCGTGTTGCTCCTCTGACAAGAACAAATCCTCTGCCTTTTCTTTCATAGAGAAGTGAGATTGCAAAGCCATCCATCTTTTCGGTTGCTACAAGATATTCAAGATCGCCAAGATATTGAAAATGTCTATGAAATCCTTCCAGATCGTTGACCTTTGCCTGAGAAGCCATTCTTGTTTCGTGTCTAACCTTTTCAAAACTCGACTGAATGTCTGCTCCTACTGTTTTGAAGAGTCTGGAATAAGGTCTGAAATATCTGAGACGTTCAAGGCATGTGTCAAAGAACTCATCTGACATGAAAGGATTGCCTTCGTAGTATGCCTGAGATGCTTTTTCACAGAGATATTCAAGGAAGCCAGCATTTGTCTGGAGTTCGCCTTCAAGAAATCTCTCAGTGATCATTGTGATAGTTTCCTGTATTGTGAGAACATAGTTTTCATAGGTTCTCATGATCTTCTTCATGTCATTCATTCTACAGCCTCCTTCATTGCTTCAATTCTTGTCAGTTTATTTTTAATTTGTGTCACCATCGCCTTTGCTCTTTTGAGATCAGCTTCTTCAATGACTTCAGTTTTGTTATCATAGAGATAAAATGTCAATTTCAGATGAAAATCAGAAATCACAATTTCTTTATTTTCGGTCAGTTTGACCAAAATATAATGAAGATTCCTGATGTTCGTATCATGAAACGAATTTTCCTCACCATCAACTTTCATTGAAATATCACCCAGAACAGATGATGTGTTCAAAAGGATCTCATTCAATTTCATCTTCCTCTCCTCTTCAAAAATCAATAAAACACCTTTATCTTACATTAACGAATCAGAAAGTCAAGGAAAAAGATTGTTATTTTCCTAATTCTTTATCAAGTATCTTTTCGATGCTATCGTATTCATTGTATTTGATTCTGATAAGATCAATTCCTTTATGATATGCCCATTTATTTTTTATTTTATCTTTTTTCTGTGTGTCCCTGAGATTTTTCAGACCTCCAAACATTTCAATTGATTTAAAATGCTGCTCACCGTCAAATTCTATTAAAATGTTATAATTTGGAAGATAGAAATCAAATCGGAGGCGGTTCTTATCAACACATCCATCAAAAGTCTTTTCTCTTTCAAAATTGATATTTTTATTTTTTAACCACTCAGAGATCCTTTCCTCGCCCTTTGAACTGATTCGACAGTTATCACATCTTGGTGTTGAATGAAAAAGATAGAAAGTTTTTGTGAATATTTCACCACAAGAACATCTAAAAGTCAATTCAGAATTATATCTCTCAAGATCACCAGAGATATATTCACAATTATTTTTAGAAATAAATTCAAGCTTTTTTTCTGGAACCCAAGAAATTCTTCCTGAGCAATCGTCACAACAATGTTGTCCATTTCTGAATCTTCTCAATGTTGTATGATAAATTTTATCGCAGGAGCAACGAACTGATATTATCTCATCAATATTTGAATAATCTGTTAAACACTCACAATCATATTCATCAAAAATGTATTTACTTTTTTTGATCCGACAACTTTTACAGGTAGTGAATTTTTGATCAGTCAGAAAATCTTTTGTTTTTAACATAGAAAAACTTCTAAGAAATTCTTTTCCACAAGCACACCTTAATTTCATTTTGGTCGTGGAATTGATATAATCACTCATTCTAATTGTTCCTTCTGAATTTTCCCTAAGCCACTCATCAACAGATTTGTTATCGTTTTTCTTATTCAAGCAATAATCACATTTTCTTTCTGCTCGTTCTTTTCCTAAAATATCCTGAAATTTAGAATATTTCATTTTAACGTGCCTACCACAAGAACATTTCATAGTTAGCATTGCAGAAGAAAGAATATTTTCTTTGTCTGAAGATATAAGTTCAAAATCAGAAACATTTTTTATTTCATTTCTCATTTGATTTTCTGTTGTTTTTGAACGATAAAATAACTTACCATCATCGAACCAACCAAAACAAGTTTGCTTCATCAAAATGCTCCAAAAATAAACAAAACATTTTTATTATATTCCATTTTTAAAAAATAACAAGAAAATCCGCTATGAAAAATTCTGACCCTATTCCTTATATTAGATTTAAGAGAAAATGCTGAGAATCAAAGATATGAAAGCCTCAGAGCTATTTTTTGCGGAGTGTGTCTTCGAGTCCTGTCGTGATGATGTTGTTTGTGACGCTGTTTTGATTCTGATTCACCTGAGTCATAGCATTCTTCATTCCTGTGTAGCCCTCTGCTTTGCCTTTGTCGAGCTTCTTGAGTTCCTGTGCATATTCCTGAGTCTTACTGGCATATCCCTTGAGACTTCCAGTTTCCATAGCATAGTCATACATTCTCTGCTCCTGCTGAAGAATTCTCATTCCAGCAATCGTGTCCTCGACTTGTTTGACAAGGAATTGTTCCAAAGAGGCAAGCATGTCACCTTTTAGAAATTCTTTGATGCTTCTGAGATTCTTAGCGATCATTTCTGAAAAGGAATTACCTTCGACAAGATTTTCGTTGATCACAGGAGTTTCATTTGCGACTGTCTCAGTTCCAACACTCATATTAAAAAGTGAATCTCTATCCTTTTCGACAATTTTTGTTTCGTTTTGCTTTTTAGATTCAGCTTTTTTCTGATCTGGCGAAATTCCAGCCATTCCAAATTTTAAAGATGTCTGAGATTCAGCTTTTTGAACAGCATCTTTTTCAGACATTCCAGATCTTTTATTGATGTTAATCATCTCAGATTGATATTGCTTCCTTTGCTCGACCACTCTAGCTTCTTTTTCTTTTTTCTTTCCGTCTTCACCACCATGAAAAAGATAATTTTGTAAACGTTCCCAAGAGTCGCTGAGATCTGCTTTCACCCATTCCCAAATTTCACCTGCAATGTTTGAAATCCAATCAACAAATTTATCAAAAACACCCGTAACAGCATTCCAGCCTTTTTTAATCATAGCTCCAGCTTTGTCAATATATTCTGACACTCCTAACCATTCCGCAAGTGCATATATTTTTTCACCGACCCACGAAATTCCTGAGCCGATGAGACCAAATGCCCATTTAACAGTATTGATATAACCGAAAAACATTGCTTTAGTTGTATCCCACCACCAAGAAAATGCTTTGCCGATGTATTCAATTCCTGTCCCTATAATATCCGAAATCCAATTTCCCATTTTGACTAATCCTGTCTTGAGGGAATCAGGAAGCATCTGCTTCACGAAATTAAAAAGAAACCCAAACACAAACCCAATAATTCCGCCTGCAATTGTTCCAACGCCGGGAGCAAATGCAGTTCCGATCAATGCTCCAACCGCTCCCCATTTTGAACCATTAAAAACTGATGATAGAATTCCACCATTTCCACCGAGAAAGAAATCACCTATTTTTGAACCGACACTAGCATCTGATTTAACAAGACTTCCGATATAATTCAGAAGCAGTCCAACACTGGCCCCAATGATTCCTCCTGCAATTGTTCCGACAACGGGAACAAAAGAACCGATTCCAGCTCCGATCAACGCCCATTTTCCAGCATTCTTGAAAGCTGATTCAATTGTTCCATCTGTTTTTCCAAGAAGTGCCTGAGAAATTCCCTGTTTCATTCCTCCCTTCTGGAAGCCGTCGATGAAATCAGTTGCCATCCAGACCACACCGCCGAGGATCAGTCCAGCACCAAGCATCTTAGAAAGCATTCCACCCATTTTTCCACCGACACCACCTGTTCCTCTTGTGAACATTCCAGCAGGAAGAAATGACTTCATTTTTTTGAAGAAATCGCCGAGACTGCCTCCCTTGAGCATTTCATCTTCTTTTCTGGTGTTTTCATCTATGTTAGCAAGCGTTTCTAACATCAGTGAATTCATTTCAATATCTTCTGCTCTCTGCGATTCCTGTGATTCTTGAGCACCAAGACCCATCATCCCGCCGAATCCACCGAGAATTGAAGATCCCAGACCCTTGAGTGGTGAAATGACTGTTTTAGCAACAAGTGTTCCGAGCTGACCGAATTGCTCCTCAAAACTGCTGGCAACAACAGAAGACAGACCAGAAACGGCATCAACGATGGAAGAAATTCCTGTGAGTTCTGAAAGATACTTTCCAGCATCAATGAAAGATGATTTCAGAGCCTCGAAATGGCTTGTTGTGACCTTTTCTGATTCCCTGTTTCTCTTCTCTTCTTTCTTGTCATTCTCATCCATTTCTTTGAGCATCTCAGCCATGATGTCATTTCCTTCGAGAATGTCATCCTGAAGACTTTCCAGATCTTCATCAAAGACCTTTTCGAGTTTCTCCTGTTTGTCAATCATCTCCTTTTCAAATTTGTCCTCAGCAGATTTCGACTCAAAGACCTTTGGAGTCTCGACTGCCTTGAACTCTGTCTGACTGTCTTCAAAGCCACCAGCCAGTTCTCTGATAGCACTGAGCTGTTCCTTTGTCAGAGCAATGAGCTGTTTGGTGTTCTTTTTTGATTCTGCTGTGTCTTTTCCAAGATTTGTGAGGAGCTTCGTAAATTCATTTATGACTTTTTCTTCTCTGGACATCATCGCCTCTCTTATAATTCTTTATTATTTATTTAGAGCTGTGATGAGTTTTCTGAGAATTTCTTCTGTTTGTTCTGGATTTGTTTTGATGTCTATAACTGCCTGATGAATGAGTTCAGTCGCAGAGGGCTGATCTGACTTCTTCATCGAGAGTCTCACAAGGATCTTTTTTCTGGGTCTGGTGCTGAGTTGTTTGACACCCCAGCACCGAAATGACTATAATTGAAAGAATGAAGAGTCTCATCTAACATTCCTTCTCTTTCTCATGCTCTTCTTTCTCTTTCTCAGAGCCTGTGATTTCTTCGCCCTTCTTTTCCGACTTGCTTTTCTCTGAGACTTCCTTCTGTTCCGTCTTTCTTTGGCAGACATCCTGACTTCTTTTCCGCCTCTTGTGGTGTAGCCTTTCTTCGTACTTCTTTTCACACGCTTTCTTTTGCCATTCCTGACAATGACTTTTCTCTTCAGAGCTTCGTCAAGATCATAGTTGCCTTCTTCGAGTTCATCATCAGTGAGTTCGTCAAATGCTCCTAGATCATCCAATTCATCAAAGAGTTCATCAAGACTTTCTGGTTTCAGACAGCTGAGTTTTCTGCCGAGGGCTTCAGTTGTTTCCCAACCAGTGTCAAGATACTTTTTCAGAATTGATTTCAGCTCTGTCTTTTCTTCAACATCTCCAAACTTGTCGATCTCATCATGATAGTCACAAACAAGATTGGTGATGTCATTGATATCTTCGTCTTTAGAATATTCCAGCCATTCATACTCAAACAGCCTTTCATATCCGTTATCTGTTCTTACATATTCCACTTTCTTCTCCTTTGAAGTTAAATCCTTATTATTTATTTTCCAGATTTATTTTCTGAATTTAGTTTCTTTAGTTCTGCCAGAATTTCTCTCAACAGGTGCATCAGATTACTAAGGTCTCTAGGCTCCATTTTTCATCCCCTTCTTTCTTGCTCGTTCTTCATCCTTTTTCTGCTTGACAAAATCACCAAGATATTTCTCAAGCTCAACAGTCCTCGTGGTGTAGACATCGAGTTTTGAAAATCCCAGATATCTATACATCATAGAAGTCAGCTCATACCATTCTCTGATTGACGGTGCTTTCTGCACCATCAGACGAAAAAATCCTGAACTCCTTTGAGAACTGCGATGTTCTCTGCTTCACAGACAGGACATTTCCATTTCTTTTCCCATTTCCACATCGGCTGAGCATCAATCCACTTGCTGATCTGAAGCTGATACTTTGGAACAAGTCTGTTGATGAAGTCGATCTTTGCCTGCATCGGAAGCTTGTCACTAATCTCTTCACCGACTTCGATACTCTCAATGAAAGAAGCCTGAAACTTGGAAATGACTTCATGATTCGGGAGATCGTCTTCAAACATTGCTGAATTTTCGATCATTTTTCCAAAGGTGTAAGGATAGAGATTCACCTTGATCGTTCCTCTGGGAGTTTCGATGTTTACAAAATCCTCAGTCTCAGAACTTTCAAGAACAGCCTCATCAAAACTGAACTGAAGAGTCTCAATGTGTTGTTCCTTGTTCTTGTCGCTACAACTGGAATTTGAGCAACGAAATGAAATCGGTTGATCCTCTCCTCTTGTGATGTCTTTGAGTTTCATCATGAGCTGAATAAAATCGGCTCTGTGAAGATCTGCTGATCTGACCTGATTTCCTGCACTGTCTGAAATGATGCACTTGTCAATGAGATTCTGTTGTGCTTCAAAAATTCTCTTGACTTTTTTGATCTTGTTTGTCTTGTAGTCTTCTAGCATTTCAAGAAACGGTTTTGTGTCTCCATGTGTGTAGGGTCTGATCTTGATTGTTTTTTCTGCAATTTTAAGATCCACAGAATATTCTTCTGGGGTCAAAAGGTCTAAATAACTCATGTTTCCTGGTTTATACAACTTATAAAAAGTTATAAAGGCTTCCTCCGAGCCTGTCTAAAATTATGTGTACTTCCTGCTTCGTCGGCCATTGCTGTGCATGCACAGTCTGATACGGTCTCCACAGGCTTAACTTCCGAGCAACCCGCCCGTAGTATGTTCTTAGCGGCGTGTAAGTCTCTGTCTATAGGACCATAACCGCATTCATAGCTGCTTAAACCTCCTTTGTCAAAGTTACTTTTTTATTTATTTTGTTGATTTCCTTGACATCTTAAATCAAAGTAGTAAAATAAAAGAGTTTGAATTGTTAATTGAACCGCTCTCTTGATGTATCTGTATCTTGCAGGGCGGTTCTTTCATGGAGGATGATGTGATGCCTATATTTATATGTGAAAAGTGTGGAAACATTGATAATACGGCAACAGGTTTTTATTGGGGAAGAAACGCAGACATCTTTAAGGATAAGAGTTTAAAAGGCATGGCTTTATGTTGTAAGTGTGCACCTAAAGAATACAGCGATGGAAGTAAAACAGGGTATGGAGAATGGCATAACAAGTTCCCAGAAATAAAATATGATCCTGTAAAACACAAAGACTGGGATTTATTAAACAAACCCAAAGGAGGGGATAAATGATATTTAAGGCTGTTGTAAATGATGTAATACACGAGTTGGGCGAAAAGAAAACCGTCCATGGCGATTATTATTATGAAGAAGCAATTATAAAAGATGATTCTGGGGAAGAATGGTATATCTTACCAGAAACACTGGAAATTTATAAACCCAAACGCAAGCCCGATGCAAACGGAGTTCTCCCGCTTACGGAAGAAGAACTGAGGGAGTTTTCCAAAATGGGTGCTATATATGGCAAAAATGATATAGATTACATCAGAGTAGATGGCAATGTTATTGAAGTTTATTTT
>Ga0180433_10005039_pt1 | contig 18165 bp, 19 predicted proteins | sample SS_ome_8_FD_132980 | JGI IMG/M metagenome (GOLD analysis project Ga0180433, IMG submission 132980) | Hypersaline lake sediment archaeal communities from the Salton Sea, California, USA - SS_1_D_1 metaG | ecosystem: Environmental > Aquatic > Non-marine Saline and Alkaline > Hypersaline >... | reverse complement strand
GCTTGCAACGCCCGCCGTGCTCGATGCGATCGATGCGGTTTCGGCTCGTTCTTTCGCTCGATTCGGTCGCGAAACCGCTTGCTGGGCATGCGGCGGTGCCATGCGGAAGCGATCGCGCACCGGTCGATGGTTAGGCAAAAAGTGTGCCGATCGCGTTTGGCGATACAAGCTCGATCGCCGAAAACGCCAGCGACTCGAACCCGACGCCGAATAAAATGCAATCTCCTCCGCGCATCGTGCATCAAACGTGGAAATCCAACCGTGTTCCCGAGTGGGCGCGCGATTACCATGCGAGCTGGCGTCGCTGGCACCCCTCGCCGCCGTGGGAACATCGTTTGTGGACCGACGACGAATGCCGAGCGTTTGTTGCCGAACACGAACCCGCCGCGCTTGCCATGTACGACGCGTTTCCGAAACACATCATGCGCGTCGATTTCGTGCGCTACGCATGGCTTTATCACCTGGGCGGCTTATACGTCGATCTCGATTTCGAGTGTTTTGCGTCGTTCGAGCTGTTGCGCACCCAATGCCGTCTCATGATCGGCCGATCGGTGCACGGCGTGCTCTCGAACTCGATTATGATGTCGGTGCCGGGACATCCGTTCTGGCGTCGCGTCATGGATGAAATCGCCGTTCGCGCGGCTAAGCTCACGGGGGTGCGGTGGTCGCCCAGCCTCGACGTTCTGAACACGACGGGACCGAACGTCGTTCACGCCGTTGCCAAGCGCGACGGCTACCTCGACGAGCGCACGCGCCCCGCCGACGTCCTGATCCCATTATCGCGCCTTTTTTTCCCGTACTCGTGTTTCGAGTTCTGGAAAAAGAACCGCGCGACGTTTTCGGGCGCCATGGCCTGCCACCGCCACCAGACGACGTGGGCGCCGCACGTCAAGTACGCCCGCATCGTCGGGGCTTATGCGTTGTTTGCGCTGTTCGTGGCAATCGTCGTGGGTGTATTCGCAAAACGGCGGCAATATTTGTCGTAGCGGCGGCGGAACTCGTGCCGTGAGCGTGCCGAGCACGTATTGCTCAACCAAAACATGCTCGCGATTCCGCCGCCGCCCGAATTCGCCGCACCGTCGCCGTTTCGCGACGGCGCCGAGGGTTACTGGGCGCCGCTCACGCAGCACCAGTCGCCGACGGATCGGTCGCCCGGCTGGTATGCACCTCAGTTCGCGTCGCGGCCGTGGGGCGGCAAGCGCGTGTTTGCCGCCGCCGTCCGCAAGCTCGAGGCGCGATGCAACGGTCGCGTCGATGGCATGCATGTGCGCACGTTTCCCGGTTGGGCGCCGTCGCGCATTCCGCGCGACCTGCTGGTGGCACGCGGCTACAAGGACGGGCGGTGTTTGGTGGGACGGCGCGAATTCTACGATGACCGCGAAAACGTCCGGTGGCCCGAGAACTACGTTCGCCATTACGTCGTCGAGTTCGACGTCGTGCCGACGCATCGCTTTTTCGAGTACGTGTGTCGGCGTGCCGCCGAACCGCCGGTCGTGCGTTAGATGGCGCGCGCGACACACGGGCGTCGCATTGCGGAAACATGCTCACGCGTAACCGCCGTCGCAAACGGCAGCGACACCGAAGCTACCCGGCCAACAAAAAAAATCGACGTGGCGGCAATGTCGACGGATTCGCCGAAGCTCAAAAAATAAAATCCCATCACGCTTTCGCTCGTTGCCGCTCGCTGGACGTTGCGCGGTGCCGGTGTTGCCGAATTCATCGGGGTTGCGCTCGGACTCACCCCGCCCCCGCTTTTATGGCGTTTGCGCGCGTTTCGCATCGCGCACCGCGCCGTCATGTGGGTTTTGACCCAGTGGGCGTCGATGGCGCCGAATTGGCTCGCGGCTCGATAATGACGCATCCGGCTTCTTCGATCCGTGCGCGAACCGTGGGCGACGTTGCGTCGACGAAGATGTACTCGACGCCGAGTGCCACGGTATGCATGCCTCGCGGTCTGTTTAAAGTTTGCCACGTCGTTACGGGTACGGTAGCGTGGGGAGTATCGGCGAAAAAACGCGCAGCTTCGTGAAACTGCATGTTTTTTATTGCTGGGGCCGGGGCCGAATCATGAATTGCGGTATCGATCGTCGCGTCCACGTCGGGAGCATGCGCCCGCCAGCAAATATTTTTTTTTCGGCGCATGCGTACCGCCGATACGCCCGTGTCGCCGAAACCGGGTCCTTGTACATATCGGGCATCGCTTGCGCAAAGGGCGTAAAGCCTCGAGGTGCTTCCGGGGGTGTGTGAAGCGCGAGCCATGCGATGTGCCGTCGACATGCATGCGTCTTTCCAAATCGATACTCGAACTCGTCGCACAATGCCAGCGCCGTTGCTGCCGCATACCGGTAGTTCGAGCGCGTCGCGCGCACCCATCGCGATACCGGGTGGTTGACGTGCGTTGGGCGATATCCACCGCCACCGGGCGCGCCGTTCATTCGAAGCCAGCCGCGAACGTCGGAAACCGGCAAAAGAACGTGGTGCGCCGTATAGAGCATTTGTGCCAGCTCGAGAATGATTTTGCGCACGTGTTGGTCGCAATACATGCGCACGTTGCGCCGAGGGCGTTTCGAAAACACGAAGAGATTCATCGCCGGTTGCGCACACGCAATCGCGCAAAGACTTAAGTGGCACCGTTGTCGCCGGGCTCGATATCGGCGTCGTTGTCGTCGTCATCGTCGTCAAAAAAGTCGACCGGGTATCGCAGAAGGGCGCCGATCCCACCGAAACCGCGGCAAAACTGCGACCCCTCGGGCGATCGATTCGTCACCAATTCGAGGGCGGCGCCGAATCGCGAATGATGGTTCGCCAGCCATTCGACGAGCGTCGGTTCGTCGTTTTCGCAAGCGTCGTTGTCGGCGTGTTGCCGAAACGTTTCGGCAAGTTCGTCCCACGCGATCACTGTTTCGGCCGCCCCGAGATCCAGGGCGTGCATCGTATCGCGGGCGCCGTAGCACACGCGCCCGGTGTCGCGTGCGATGGCTTCGAAAAACTGCGCGAGCACCGCTTTTTCCTGCACGAAGCGCACGTTCGCCAGGATCGACGCGCAGGCGCCGATGGCCTCGTCGAAGCCGCGCGCGCCACCATACGCCACGTCGACGATTTTGAGCACGATTGCGCTCAGTCGCGGATCCAGTGCATCGGCCAGGTCGCGCTTGAAATCGGCCGGACCCGCCAGCACGAGCCCGGCGATCGTGCATTGATTCGTCGACGAGTCGATCAACCGTTGCGTGCACGTTTCGGATGCTTTGCGCACGTAATTGTGCCGCCGTTCGAGCCGCAAACGCCCGAAACGCGCCGCGGACTGGCCGCCTTTTTGGTGTTTTTTCGGCAGATTGACGGTGAAGCGCGTTACGGCCTCGCGCACGTTGCCAACGAGGGCGCCCAGGAAAAATTCGCTGCCGTCCATCACGACAAAGGCGTAGCGAGCGTCGATTCCAAAAAGATCGCGGAGCGGCTTGGCGTGGAAGCGGTCGTCGCACAAATAAAGGTAGCGGTTGAGCGGTCGAAAGGGTTCGAAGTCGATGTTCACCCGCCGTTCCTTACCGTCGTCGGTTGCGATCGTGCCGCAGTACACGACGAGACCGTTCGCCGGAACGGCGCGATACAGTTTCAGTCGTTGTTGAACCGAGTTGATGGCGGTGAGCACCGAGAGCCGATTTACGCGGCACTTAATGTTGGCCGCCGCGCCATACTCTTCCGTCAACATGGCGTTCGCTCGCGCCAATTGGTATCGAGGCGGAAGAACGAGCGAAATCATACTCGTTCCGCTGCCGCTCGCCCGCTCCAGTTTGCGAACGAGGTTGCGAATTTTCCACTCTTCGACTTGCTGCGCCATCGCGTCTTTGGTTAAAGAGGCAAACGCCGGCGCACTGGTGCTCTACGGAAATTACTCGGTCGGAAGCCGCATCGGTAAGGGCCGGTTCGGGTACGTCTTCGACGCCGTCGATCGCGCCACGGAGACCGCCGTCGCGATCAAGCTTGTCGATGGCGCCATCGGTGCCGGTGGCCCCGAAGGAAGTGCTTGTTTCGAAGTCGTCGATGACGATTGCGGCATCGAGCTGGCGCGCGACGAAATCGACCTGATGTCGTGGCTCCCACCGCACCCGAACGTCGTTCGCATGCTCGAATACTTCGACACGGACGTCGATGGCGACCCGGTCGTTGGCATCGTGCTCGAGCGCGCCGATTGTGACCTCTACGCGCGAATGGCCGATACGCCTGGTGGACGGCTCGACGAACGCGTTGCCGCCAAGTACGTTCGCGACGTTGCGCTCGCGTTACAGCACCTTCACCGACACGGTGTCATGCACCGCGATGTCAAACCCGAAAACGTTTTGATTTTCAGCGATTCGTCGGGCGGGCGACCGATCGCAAAACTATGCGACTTCGGCTGGGCGACGTCGGGCCCGTCGTCGTTCGTTTGCGGCACGCTCGACTATTTGCCGCCGGAAATGATTGCCGTCGATGTTTACGATCATCGCGTCGATCTTTGGAGCCTTGGCGTTTTGGCGTACGAACTCGTCGCCGGCCGGCCGCCGTTTGAAAACGAATCGCGCCGCGCCACGAAACGCTCTATTCTCGCGGTCGACGCGCACCCGCTTCCGGATGACGTATCGGATCCGGCGCGCGACTTCGTCGATCGTTTGCTGCAATTCGTACCGTCGCGCCGCGCCACGATCGATGACGTCCTTGCGCATGCTTGGCTTGCGCTCGGGCCGTGACGGTGACATTTTACACACGCACGTTTGTCGAACGCAAAACGGACTCGATGCCGAGTGATCGTGCTTGTATTTTGGCGGTGGCGCTGATGAAAGCGGCGAAGGAAGCGGGCGTTGCCGCGCCCGTAAATATGGCCGCTTCCGCCGTCAAAGAAACCGATGGCTATTTTGCGCGACTTTTGTCTCGAGCAAACTTGCTGATGCGGTTCATGCAACAGCGACCGTGTGACCTCGACCCCGAAGACCTCCGCGACTGGCTCACCATGCTCGACGCCACGCATCGCGCCGCTGCCGAGTACCGCATCACGATGAAGCCATCGGCGATCGGCGTGCTCGAACTCCTAGTTCGCACCAACCGTGATCGGTGTCGCAGCGCGATTCGTGTTGGGGCGTGTCGGTGGTTCGCCGAGAAATCCGAGCGTCGCTACGACCTCGTGCTCGACGACGAGTTTCGAAGCGCTGTCGCCGAGTGCCGTCGAGCGTGGGAATCGGCTCTTGCGGCAGCCATCGACCCGTTCGCGCCGTCGTTTTTCGTCTGGGAAGCGAACGCCCGCGCCTCCCACGCGGCGCTGCGCGTAGAAATCCTTCGGGACATTGTTCGCCAAAAATGAAACTTTATCGCCGTTTAGTTTCGTACCACGCGAGCGACCGCGCGGCGCCGTGCGCGCGCGCCCACGTCAGCGCGCTGAAGTCGCCGAATGCTTCGATCGCCTTCAAGGCGGTCGAAGCGTCGGTGCACCACGGAACCATTTGGATGGGTGCCATGTACTGTGCGCACACGAGAAAATCGAGCACGTCCGTGCGATCGTACGCGAACGCCAGCCGCACGGCTTCGCAGCAATCGTTCCGCGTTACTATCCACGACGGCAGCATGGACGCGTAGCGCGAAAATGCGACGAGGTCATCGACCATGCCGCGCTCGCTCAGTCCCGCGACGAGCCATCGAAAGTTCGCGTAGCCGCTGTCGCCGGTCGAACTGCGCATGCGCTCGGCCAGGTCGAGCCGCCCGTGCCACCACGCCGATTCGACCAAGGCGACGCTGGTGTCGCCGCGCGCCGCGGCTTCGATCAGTTCGCCGATCGAATGCACCGGCCCCGCCGCGCGCCCGTTCGGCACGATGACGACGCGATCCGTCGCTCCGTCGTACGCCATCCCGAAGCACGCGCGCATCCACTCGTTGCTCGGACGCCGTCGACGCGTGCGCACGATCCGGCACGCCGCGCGGTAGCAGAGCTCGCGCTCGCGGCCGAACATTTCCGCGAGCCGCTCGATCTTCGTTCGATCGTCGCGTTCGATCGCCCACAGCATCGATTCGTAGGCGTCGTCGCGTCGGAACGATCCCGCGCCGCATTCGCTCAGCAGGATCTCGGCGAGATCCATGCGGTCGGCGTCGACCGCGCGCACGAAGAACCGCCCGGGGCCTTCTTTCAAACGCACCAGGTCGGCGCGCAACCGCCGGATCATCCACGCCGCGACGACGCCGGCGCGCGCGTCGAAGACCGCGTCATGGATGAGGCTCTTGAGGACGCGCGTCCAATCGTACGATTCGCGATGCTTCCAGCGAGGAAGCCATGCCAGAACGTCGCGAGCGGGCGTCGCGTCGACGGCGTCGCGCCACGCCGCGCACGTCGAGCGAAAGGCTTCGACGCCGTCGAAATCGCCGCGCACGCGCAGTTCTTCAAAAACGAGATCGCCCGCGACGCCGATGGACCAATCGCCGCCGGCGCCCTTGCCGTCGTCGGAATCGCCCGTCGTCATCGCGATCGATGACGGCGGGGTTCGCGAATCGTTGGTATATTACCCTCGCGACGCCGGGCGACCGCCGAACTCACGCGGACGCGCGCTCGCGTATTCGTTCGCCCTCGACCCCGCGCGAATGCCAACCCACCGGAAACTTTAACGCGTCGCGCATCCAAACCGTTGCGCTGACGATCGACCAATAAAATGGAAACCGATCGCCTTTGGAATCCCGACCGGCACGCTGAAGGACGGACGGGGGTACAAGGTATTGACGGACGATGCCAAAAAGAGCATTGACCGAGCACTCGACATGCTGAACGACCGCACCATGGAACTGCAATGCAACGGGATTTATTACAGCGCCAACAAAGACAGAACCTTGGGACGGGCATTTTTGACGTGGGCGAGTACATCGTCGACGGCATCCACGCCATCGCCGATCGCGTCGAATACTCGGACAGCGATTCCATCTCGCGTGTTTTGTATTTTCGCTCGCTGGCTCGGATTGCGCGCATCGCACACGCTGCGGTCGATTCGAATTACCACTCGAATTCGACGTCGCGAACCATCGAACACACCAATTCGACGTCCTTCGATGGTTGACTCGCGCTTGCCAATTGCCTCCGTGCGCCTTAAAAAGGCATCACCAAGAAAGGCGCGATGAGCATGAGCGGCGGAACGAAATACTGGTTGAAAAATTTCAGTTTTGCGAGGAAGCCGCCGTCGTCCGGCGATGAAATCGATGCGCAGCCGCAATGCTTCGACATAGTCTCGCTGTCGATAACGGTGGGATCGCTCGGCGTGTAATTGCACCGCAGGCATTTGTACAAACTTCCGGGTTTCAAGCTCGTGTTTGCGATCGCGTTGTGGAGAAACGGGAGATCGTCGGCGGTCGGTACCGTTCCGCGTTCGCACCACGTTGACACGGCCACGGCTTCGTCGGCATCGATATTGAACAGGCCTATTTTGGCAAACGGGAGGTACGCGGTTGCGGCGGCCACTCGCCAGCCGTACCCCTGCCCGAGCTCGCTGCTGGTGCTCCCGGCCTCGTTGCCGATGCGAATCGTGTTCGGGTATTTTTGACGAAGCGCCGCAAGCGCGTACACGATCGCACCCCCGCCTGCGAGAAGGAAAAGCGGGGCCATCCGAATTTTTCGAGACACGGCTGTTGGTGGTGGCGATCCGTCGAGGTCCGAACGCACGACACCCATTGAGCGCTGCAAGCCAACGGCGAATGGCGATCGGCCTCGGTACACAAGCACGAACACGACGAACAACATGGCTGCTGCCGCCACGCCAAGCATAATATAGGGCGCGCGATCGTGCGTTACGGTGAGCGTTGAAGGAGGTTGGTAATTATAGCCGCCCGTGATGCTGGTCGGTGCGATGGGAGGCGCATCGTCGCTCGATCCCGACTCGCGAATCGCAAGGCCATCGAGAACGTATTCGGCCCCCGACGATCCGGTGAATGTGTGCGAAATCGGCGCGTCGTTCGTCGTCCAGCGATCGTTTTTCGTGCCGCCAACGTCGAGTTCGATCGTTTGCGCGCTGGGATCGACCGTGAGCGTGATGCCATCGACGTACACTGCGGTGATGGCCGACGACATTTTTTTGTGCGGGCGCTCGCCGTTCGATCACCCGATCGACGAACGGAGAGCGCAACGAAACAAACAATGCCGGTCAAAAACACGTTCCGAAACGCCGTTCGCGTCGACCATGCCGCGCTTCCCGATCCGCAATACAGCTCGAGAATCGGCGCGAATTTCGGCCCCGTCTTGAAAATGACACCCGGGCCCGATCCCAGGTTCACGCACGTCGGCCCAACGGGCTGCCGAACAAAAGCCGGATTGTGGGTGCAGCCGGGCAGTAATAAGTACGTGGCCGGCGGAAGTTACGCCGTGGGCCGCAACCGCGTTGCGCTCGCCGCCACCGTTCCTTACGGCCAGCTCGACCGATACACGGCGGCGATCGATGCCGCAAAAGCCGGTGCCGGATGCAAGTGCAAGTGAATAAAAGCGGCCGCCGTCATTAATGAATTCGCGCACCGGGCTTCGGTGGGTTGTCGCAGCGGGAAAATGCCGTCCGATCGTTCGCAGTCGCTTCGACGAAACAAATGTCGTCGAAGCGTTTGCGCTCGATCCGTCGAACGAGGACGTCGTGGGTCTGCCACGTTATTTTCCGCTCCGATTGCCGGCTTCGAAAGTTGTTCGCGACGTGCGCGACGACGGGCTCCCCGTGTCCGCCGAGGCACGCTTCGAAGGCGTACTGCGTCCTCATCAGCGTTTCGTCGTCGATGCCTTCGATGGCGATCACGGCGTCGTCGTGCTCGGGTGCGGCAAGGGCAAAACGGCGACGGCCATTTATCTGGCGATCGAGGTGTTTCGTCGCCGAACGTTGTATGTCGTGCATCGCGAACCGCTTTTCGACCAGGTTCGGCGCGAACTCGCGCGATTTGCTCCGAACGCGCGCGTCGGCACGATTCGCCAGAATCGCGTCGATGCCGGCGACGACAAGGACGTCGTCGTTGCCATGCTGCAATCGCTGTGCATGCACGAGTACGACGCCGATGTCTATCGTGGCTATGGGGTGGTCGTCGTCGATGAGGCACATCACATTTGCTCCACGGTGTTTTCGCGTCTGCTCCCCATGCTTCCAGCGCGCATTCGCATTGGGTTGAGCGCAACGCCCGAGCGCGCCGATGGAATGACGCCGCTGCTTCGATGGCACATTGGCGACGATGTCAACCTTAAACCGGAAGCGGGCGGCGAATCCCCCGCGCCGCGGCGAAAGCGATTGGCGGTCATGTTTCGACTCGATTACGATGGCACGAAACTCGGCGACGAACCTGCGCGCGCCACGCCCAGGTCGCACGCTGCCAAGATGGCACAGCGCAGCGTGTTGCTCAAACGCATGATGGCGTGTGCGTACCGCGAACGGTTCGTGGAGAAATCGTTGCGCTCTCTCTACGACGACCGATCTCGCGGACGAAACGTCGTGGCGTTCACGCACCAGGTAGATCACGTTCACCGCATGCATCGCGCGCTGTGCCAACGCCGTCCGTCGGCGGCCAGCGATGCTGCCAAATATTTTGGTGCATTGAAGCGCGAAGCGCGCGACGCTGCCACGCAACGACGCGTCATCGTATCGACGTACCAAATGGCGAGCGAAGGATTCGATTTGCCGCGACTCGACACCCTGTTTTTGGCGACGCCGGCACGATCCGACGTTACCCAAATTTTGGGGCGCATCGAGCGCGATCACCCGAACAAAGCGCCGTTGCTCGTTTACGATCTGTGGGACGACATCGGGCCGTTTGCTCGAAGCGGATGGGCGCGGCGGCGCACGTACGAAGCTCATGGGTTCGTAGTTGCGATCGAATCCGTTCGGCTTGCGCCTGCCGCGGAATGATCGGCGGCGCACCGGGCGCACCGAGAAACGAATAAAAAATGCACGCGCGCGCCGATTACCGCTACGTGTTGCAGGTGAACACGATTTTGATTTCGACGCTCATTTTCCTTACGGGTTTGCTGTGGAAAGAGTTCGTCGTGGCGTCGTTCGTGCGCGTGTTTGGTCGCGACCACAACCTCGTTCCTTTGTTTTTGCTGACGGGGACGGCGACCATTGGAACGGTGCTGGCAAGCGTGCATTTGTGGCATCGCTCGTACCATTGCAAACACGGCGTTAAAAAGGCATGTAGCGAAGAGCGGTGTGGATTCACGTGAAAGGCACCGCGTGGTGTATTCGCAAGCAAGATATCGCATGCACCGGTGGCTAATCTCCGTGCCTTTTTCGATGCGCGGTCATTCCTTGCGGCGTTTGATATTTTTTTGGTCGGTTGCTTCACGTTCTGGGCATCGGGCGTCACTTGCGCACGCGCCCAATGCGACGACGTGCCCAATACAGAGAGCCGTTCACGCGACGTTTCGTTTCCCACATGTTTCCATCGCGGCCCCGCATGACGATCCCCGGCCCCGTTTGGTTGTGAGCGCAGTGCCCGAATCCTTTGGGCGACGGCTCCTTGCCCGTGTAGCGACACGGAGCGTCGATCGCGCTGGGTTCGGTTTGAACCCTCGGTTTAAGCTTTCGAACACGCGGTTTGCGCGGACGATAATCCACGATCTCGATGTTTTTGGGCAGGCGCGCCCAGTACAACGACCCATTTTTGCGGCGGCGGGTTTCCCAAAAGTTTCTGTCGCGACCGATCGCCACGACTCCGGGACCCTTTTCGTTGCGCGCGTGCCGGCCGTATCCGCTCGGCGACGGCGCGTTCGTTTGTGATCGACTGCCAATCGTTGCTCTCGCGACGGGTCGGCGGCGCATGGCAATTTTTTTCTCGAACTGGTTATTTTTTGCGTGCGACGGACACGACCGAAACGGCCCCGTTGCCAAACTTCATACCGGCGAGCGTGCGCATGCAAACGCGTTTGGGTTTCGGCGGTGGCGCGGACGGGCGGCGTTTTTGCCCCGCGTGCGGTTTCGTCGCCGTTGCCAGCGCTCCCATCGTCACGGTGGGTCGATCGTTGGTTTTGCTCGCTCGAAAAAAGCTGTCGAGCGTTCGAATGCCCTGCTTGCGTAGCAAAGCTTCCTGCAGGATGGCGCGCGCCTTCGGAAGACCGGCAAACGCTTTTTCGGCGTGATCGATGTAGCGCTTGAGATACCAGCGCCGGTCGATCTTGACGAGTGTCGGATTTGCGAGCGCATACTCGAGGTCTTCGTATTTGTCGTGGAGCTGGCGCGAGTGCGGGTTTTCGACGACGACGAATTGCAACCGCTCTCCGGCCCGCGGGCCCGTTCCGGGGCGTCGGCGTTCCATTTGTCGATAGCAAACGACTTGCGGAAGTTTGTCGGGCGTCTTGTACTCCGAAAGCGCCTTCATCCCAGTCGAAAAATCAAACTCGTCGGCTCGCGTTGCCGGGTCGAACACGCGATGCACGAACGCCTCGAGGATGGCATACGCGCCCGCTTCGTTGTCTTCCATGATGAGTTTCGTGAAGAATTCGCGGTCCGCGTTGCGAAAGAGGGACGGTGCCTCGCGTCGCACGAAATCCATTCCTTTGGCGGCGATTTCCGGTTGCGGAACGGCGCACCGGTTTGCGAACGACCATAGCCACTGCTTGCAAACGTAATGCTTTTTCGCCTTGTCGATGTAGTACGGGCAATACCCGCCTTCGTTTTCGAGTTCTTTGGGAAACGCGAATTCCTTCGTGATTTCGGCAGCGACGCGATCGCCCGTGCGAAACGCTTCGTCGATGTCGGCCGCCGTCCACGACGGATTGAATGCGACCATGACGGAATCGGTATCCCCGGCCACGATGCGTGCTTCCGGCACGAGCTCGAGCGCGCGCCGCTGCGTTAGTTTGAGCATTTCGCGCCCCGTGAACGTGATCGCTTCGGCGACGTGGATCGCCAGCTGTTTCATGACGCCGTACGCCGAGTTGGCCGCCAGCTTTTCCTGCAGCTGCTTCATGTTGAGCTGTTTGCCGCGAGTCGACTCCGGATCAACCCCCTTCATCGCTTTCTTCGTGCGATCGCGCGCGCTATTGAACGCTTCGACGAGCATCGGCAAAAGTCCCATGGCGCCTTTTCGAAAACACGTGCGGCGACCGGGCGCTACGTTGAGTACATGTAGCTGATCATTCGCGAGTCCTGAAGCCAGTGCCGCATCGACGCCGCCGGCAATGATCGTGGAAGCGCACAGACCATCGGCACGGATGATGCTCGGATATAGGCTCTTGAAATCGAGCACCATCACCGGGCAGCGATAGAGGCCCGGTTGCGGTTGCACCACGAGCCCGCCTTCGTATGTGAACTGGTCGGTGAACGGGGTGTAGGCGCCGAGCATAAAGCTGCGCTCGAGCCCGAACCGTGCGAGCGCCCGCGTCGTGCGCACGACCGGTCCTGCCGCGAGCACTTCAAATGGCAACAAGGCGCGGTTGACGCGTGCGAACGCCCTCGATTCGTCCGTGCACATGTCGTAGCGCTCGATTTCGGCAACGAGTTCGCAATCGACCGTGCAGTAATGAGCAACGGCTGCTAGTTTTGACGAATTGCCTGTTTGCCACGCTTCGTTCATATCGGCCGGCGTGATGCCCGTTTTGCCCGATTTGATGAGTTTGCGGCCGACGTAGTCGAGTTTGAGGCAGCGAAATTTGTGCCGCTTGCGCACAAACACCATCAAATCGAATTCGCCGCGCAGCAATCGTCGCGGCACGCACGTGCGGTCGACCATGCGCACCGCCGGGTCGGTTCGTAACGACGCCAGCTTCGACATGCGAAGCATGAAACCACCGCCGCGCGACCACGGTGCCGTTGCATCGAGGGTGTCGAAATCGGCACGCCGTGTCGTCAGCAATGCCGCACGCTTGTAAATGTACGGCCAATCGAACCCCGAGGTGTTGTAACCGCTGACGTAGTCGGCGTCGAGGTCGACGACCGCCAGGCGCCAAAAGCGCCGAATCGTTTCCAACTCGTTCGCGCACTCCCACGTTTCCTCGTCGTCGGCGCTCGGACGCGCCGGACGCGCCCGCCCGCCATCGGTATTGGCAATGTAAACTTTGCGCGTGCGCGCGTGCGGCGGGGCTTCGTCCGTGTCGCAAACATCCCCGCGCCACTGAACCACGCATCCGATTCCGATGATCGCATCGGCCGCGCGCTCCGCTTTGGGGAAGCCTTCGCTCGAAAACGTCTCGATATCGAACGACAGAAGCGACGAAGGCGCATCGACGACTGGCCACTGGTTTTCGTCGAGAACTTCGATGCACGGAGCCCCGCATTCGACTTCGATGTCGCAATGGCTGTAGCAAGGACGTGCTGGACGGTACGAGTCGGCGCGTAGCCGCACCCACCCGCCGGGCAGCAATCCGAGTTCGACGACGGCCATGAACTCGAGTGGCATGTCGATGTCGGGCCGACGACGCGATCCCGGTGTCCACGTGTTTCGACCCGGGGCGCGGGGCGGAGCGATCGACGACAAGCATGGTGCGAGCTTCACAATTTTACCTCGGTACATCCCGCCGTCATGCTCGATGCCGCGACGCATGCGCGCAAGGTCGCGCAAAGACGTTGTCGCGATGCGAAGGTGCTGTTGAAGTTTGGCGTCGCCGGTCGTCGAATCGTGTTCGTAGCTGAAAAAGCGCCGCCGCCGCTCGAGTCGAAATGCGATTCCCGGGCTCCCGGTGGCTGTGAAGCGAGGAACCCGTTGTGCTTTGGCGACCGAGGCAACGTAGGCTTCGGCATCGCTTCGCGACCACGGCCGTCCGGCCGTCGCTGAATCGGTTTCGAACCAAGCCCACGGCTTCACGCCGCGAATGCGTGCGCAAACGCCGATGCCATGCTTCGTTCGCCCAAACAGAAATACAAGCGCCCGTGGCGCGGACCCGGGCGAAAACCGTCCGCCTCCACCGCATTCGTCCGGGCGCCAGTTTCCAGCGTCGGCAAAACGCGCGTACGCTTCGAAATCGGTACGCGGTGGCACTTCGACGCATTGTCCGGCGAAATCGTCGTCGGCCACATGCATGCCCAGCAGCTGGAATTCGAGCGGAACGGATCTGTCGTGCGGAAACGCTTCGGGCGCGGGGCGAAATGCCATGGCCAAATGTCGATGGTACCGCCGAGTCGTTGCGCCGTCTTTGATAAAGAACCGCTCGACGCCGAGAGTTTTCCCGACGCACGCGCACGACAACGATGATGAACGCGAAATCGTCTTCGCGAGCCGAATTGCAACGGCGCCTTCGCGAAAAAATCCAGTTTGCACGATCTCAGCGCACGCGCGGAAAACCGGCGGAAGTTCCCGACGACACCGAAAACAACAACAACGACGATGACAGCAGCGACATCGGCGGGCCAAGTACCACCGCCACCGACGAGGACGGCAAAGCGACCGACGCGGGTGCCGCGAAAAGCGCGAGCGCTCAACGACGGGCCAAAAAAAAGCGCGAGCGACGACGCCAGCGAAAACTCGCCAAGGCGTACGATCGCGGTGGCATGAACGGAATGATGGACGCCATGGGCGTCAAAGATCCGACCATTCGCGATGCCGTGCATCGCATCGCCGGGTCGTCGGGAAGCGGGTCGCTTCGGCCCGGATCCGGCGTTCCGACGCAGGAAACCGTCGATGGCTTGATTGGGCGTTTTCAAAGCATGGCCGGCAGCACGCCGGCGCCAACGACACCGGCATCGACGGACGGCGTCAACGAGCGGCCGTTGTTGGAAGACATCAGCGACGACTAGTGCGTGGGCAGAAACAATTGATCCCAAGGCCAAAAATGGTCTTGTGAAATCGGTTTTAATAAATTGTGTGAGGTCGCATTGCTTGCGCGTTTCCCACTTTTTGGACATTCAGCTTTTGTTGGAGATCCTCCCTCACGATCCTTTTCCAAGGCAATCATGACGTCCGTCAAAACTTGCAGAGCAAATTTGCGAGCTCTTCTTGGTCCTGAAAATCGAAAGTCTCCCGGGCAAAGATCCGACGTACCAACTGAAGCCGTTGGCATTTATGCAATTCTTCGTCTCCGGGACGCAAGCAAACCCCCCGAAGTGCTGTATGTGGGAAGAGGAAATGTTCGTGATCGTCTCAACGCACATTTTCGAAATGCAGGTCAAGCGATAGATGACCACTTGGCGAATCTCTCGTCTGCTCAGAATAGGAAGATCCGCATAGCATGGGTTTCTGATTCCAATCATCGTTGTTCGGAAAGTTTGTGGATCGAGTGTATTGAAAGGGTTTTTGGGTATCATCCAAAATTCAACCTGAGAGGCGGTGACATGTGTTGATGGCGTGGACCAGCGGTTCCTCGAAAAACTGGTCGTCACAAAGGAGGTCCACTAGTTTGAGCTCGTCATTGGCTTGCACGCATGGTGCAAGTTTTGTTTGTCGCTCACCGCCTTCGTCGTTCATGATAAATCGCAAGTATTTGCGCAGCGCTTCGCGTTCGTCGTCTTCATTCGTTGGCATTCTCTCATTTTGCAGAAGGTGGTCATAGAGTCCCAAATGGTAGCGTCGGAACAGTTTGGACAGTGTCGCCTTCGAAATGTTGCAGCAAAATACAGTTACACTTTCTTCGTTCATGATTTCGATATTTCTTTTCCGCATGCAGGTTTTTATGGTACAATCAAAACGCGTTGTCAATCCACGTTCACGATTCGTTGCCACACGTCCGGAAAGAGTCGTGCATAGCCGCGTCCGTCCGCTCGCTCGCGGAAGTGGCCTGCAAGCACGCGAGGCGTCAGCTGCAGAGACGCGTCCCGCACGGCATGGGTCAATTCGTCGGCGGTTCGAGGGCGTCCTTCGCGGGCGGCCGCCGACGAGGCGTACGTGTTGCGCACGCGTTCCTTGAGCGTGCCGAACGTCAGCTCGATCGGGTTGAAGTACTTGCCCGACGGCGGCAAGAACAGCAGACGTCCTCCTCGACCTTCGATCGCCGCGCGGGCTTCCGGGTTGTAGTGCTGTTTTCGCGGATTCTTGCAGCGCCCGGCTCTTCCGAGACGGTCCCATATCACGACGTCGTTCTCTCGAAGGGCGGAAGCCAGCGTGTTGCGAACGTACGCCAAAAACTCCGGATCGGCGGCGTTCTTCGTCGACAGAACGGGCGGATGAACGAGCGAATCGTTGCGGATCGCCAGGTAGATCGTCCAGCGTTTGCCGTGCCGCTCGCGAGAACGCGCGATGCGTTCTCCTTTCGGCGCCCGTCCCCGTTTGCGGGCTTCGTTGTCGTAGACGAAGCTCTCGTCCATGTACACGCGGCGATCGTGCGGAACGTCTCGGATCTCGCGTCGGAACTCGCGGCATTCCTCCACGAAGCGGTCGCTCCACGTGATTTTCGGCTCGTCCGAGATCGCCTTTCGGGTGATCTCCAACCGTTGCGTGTAAAGCGAAACCGTGCGAGGCTTCACCGCGTTGTCCAAGCGGGCCGCGAGTCGTTCGTTGGTGATCGTGGGATCGTCCGCCAGTTCTCGACGCAGGACGCCGACCTGCTCGTCGTTCAGCAATCGCTTGCGACCGGTCATGGGTCGCGGGGCGATCGTTCCTTCCTCGCGCCACCGTTTTCGCCACAGGTAGAGCGTGCGCTTGCCGATCTTGAACTTTCGGCACACGTCGACGGCCTTCGCTCCTTTGTGCAGCTCGCGGACGGCCGCCTGCCTCGTTTCCAACCCGCGTCGCTTGAAGCGGTTGTCCCTCGACAGTTCCTGCGACAGTTGCGTGTGGCACGACATGAAGTGATGAGTGGTGGCGCGAATTCGAGGAAATTCGCGCCGTTCGCTTTGCGCAACAACGATCTGTCGGCCGGCGATGATGGTTTGGCAATTGATCTTCGCTTTTCTCCTCGCAACGTCTTCGTGCGAAAATGCGCACGCCGATCGTGAATCGTCCGCGTCGCACGAATTCTCGCTGACCATGGACGCCTGCCCGCAAAAACACACGTATTCCGACATCCTCTACGTGCCGGACATGTACTACGCGGGGAGCTTCTACGCGACGGCGGAGTTTTCGTGCGCCGCGTGCGGAAGCGTCGACATCTACCACGGTGTTCTCATCTACTGCGACGACATGCGCAACGATCAATGCTGGACGAACGACGGACCGTACGGACCGCTGGATTATTGCCAGACGGATGCCAATTCCGGAACACAGCAGTGCAGCTTCGACGACGACGTCGTCCCGGGCGACGACGCGTTCCAGGTCAGCACGTACGGCGACTGGTTGTTCGGCGATTGCCACTCGATCGCCGTCGACGTTCACGTGATCGTCACCGCGCCCTCAACGATCGCGTCCGAGTCCCGTTCGAGCGAATTCGAGAAATGGTGGGAGAAAGCGTGGCGGTGGACGAAGAGATGCTGGTTTCTGTTCGTCGTCGCGCTTCCGCTCGCGATCCTCGCCGCCGCGACGTTCCTGATCGCGAGAGCTTCGCGCAAAGCGGAAAAAGACCTTGGTGATACCGGGGAGGAGCTCGAAGACCCGGTGGACCGATCGAACGACGAACGGGATCCGTTGACGGCTTCCTGCCCCGAAAGCGCGTATTCCTCCCTTTGACGCGTTTGTTCTCGAACGCGTTGGTCACGGATTTTTCATTCGTTCGGCTTGCGCGTCGAAGAAAAATAAATGGCCAGAGAGACACAATCGATTGATTTTTCGGATGAAATCGAGTTCCGGGCGAAAGACGGGTGCGACGTGTGGCCGAGGATCATCGACGCGTGGAAGGAGTTTCGTTCGCACGACAATTCCCACGCTTACCGCCTTTTCGACGTCATCCGAAAAATCAAACCCTCGGAGGACGTTCGTCTTTCCATTTTGCAAAACGGAGTCAGCATTTACTCGGTGGAACTCAAGGCGTCGGTGCCTCACACCTTGAATCTACCCATCTTCGCCGCGGTCCATGCGTCTTTCGAGTTCAAAGTCGTTCCCGACGTTTCCTTCCACCTCAACGGCCGTTCGCTCGGCGGGTACACGTCGGCTTTCGCCACCCGAGATGCGGATGCGAAGTTTCTCGAAGCTCCGCCGCTGGGCTGGTTGGTGGAGTGGGAAAAAGGAATCGTCGTCGGCAGGAATGGGAGACTCTTCGACTGATGCCGTGGTTCACCTTCCATCTTGCGTCGTTCCGGACGATGCGCTTTGTTCACGACTTTCAAGTAAAAACACCAGCAATTCCCTCACGATGCTGCAGATTTTCGCCTCTTCGATCGCCGAGAGCTTTGCAGCGTCGGACTCGGG
>Ga0180433_10005037_pt1 | contig 18174 bp, 17 predicted proteins | sample SS_ome_8_FD_132980 | JGI IMG/M metagenome (GOLD analysis project Ga0180433, IMG submission 132980) | Hypersaline lake sediment archaeal communities from the Salton Sea, California, USA - SS_1_D_1 metaG | ecosystem: Environmental > Aquatic > Non-marine Saline and Alkaline > Hypersaline >... | reverse complement strand
GTGGTTTTGGTTTCACAAACGGTGGAAACGGCACCATCCTTATCTGTATCCAGAGGATCTGGCCAAGCGGCAACGCCGCAAGGAAAAGAGGAGGGCTCGGTTAGGGCACGGCTAAGTGTTGCAGTTTGCCTGTGAATGTTCCCGGTGTTCCGAAGGGTTGGATTGACTCCAATGCCTATGCGAATCAGGCAAGAACAGGAAAAGTAGATCCTTCATATGAGCTCGTTGGTGGATAGTCAATATCTTCGTTCTGCCGGACGCGCTGTGGCGTTTCCGTTTCGTGTAAAGCTGACATGCCATGGACGGCCTTGTGAGTTGTATTGTACGGAGATGTTACGCGTATTGCCAAGCAAACGCCTGGTGTGTTTTGGTCAATGGTGCGGCGAGCAGGTGGTGGCAAAGTTTTTTCTAAACCCGGAGGGCGGCAAACGCCATTGCAATCGTGAAGAAAGGGGAGTGAGTGCTCTTAGTGCTGCCGGCATTAAAACGCCTGCCCTGTTATGTAAAGGAACGATCACGCCCGATAGGACACCCGTCCTGTGCTTTCAAAAAATTGTGGCCGCACAAAATCTTGACGAGGCCTGGCAACAAGCAGCCCATGATAGCCAGCGTGGCGAATTTTTACGTCGGGCGTTGGCCGTGATCGCTAAGCAGCACCAGGCTGGCCTGAAACAAGATGACCCCCACCTGGGGAACTTTCTCTTGGCTGAAGAAGGTATTTATACCATTGATGGAGCCGCCGTTGATATTAGACAGATTGGAAAACCTCTCTCGGAAGCAGAGAGCCTGAGAAACCTGGGCTTATTCTTCGCACAACTCTACCCTCGGTTCGACAGCCTGGCTGCCAATGCCTTTGAAATATACGCTCAACAAAGACAATGGCCTTTTGATAAGCACTTGCGTTCTCAGTTGTTGAAAGAGATTTGCAGTCAACGGAATCACAGAAAAAAACGTTATCTTAAAAAAATCTATCGTGAATGCTCGCGCTTTGTGTGCCGAAAAGCTTGGGACTTCTTCCTGGTCTGCGACCGGGCTTTCCACGATACGTCTGCGGTTCGCCTTTTGACTAATCCAGATCCTTTTGTGGACTCTGGTACGATGATCAAGGATGGCAACACCTCCACTGTAGCATTGGTCAACATGGATGGTCAGCGCCTGGTGGTGAAGCGATACAATATCAAGAATCCCTGGCATGCCATTACCCGGGCCTTTCGTCCCAGCCGCGCCTGGATTTCGTGGAGGAACGCCCATCGCTTGATCATTCTGGGAATTCCGACGCCCAAACCGGTTGCGCTCCTTGAAAAGCGATGGGGACCTTTTCGGCGTAAGGCCTATTTTGTGACCGAGTATGTAAATGGCATGGATGTTTATCGTTTGCTGCATTCTGACCTGTCAAAGCAGACCGACGTAGAAGGACTGGTCAAGCAGTTCAAGAAATTGCTCCAGGTTTTGGCCGATGCATCCATCAGCCACGGCGATTTGAAGGCCACGAATTTTATTGTCACGAATCAGGGACTCTTTACGACAGATCTAGATGCTATGTGCGAGCATCGATCCAGACGGCGATATGTCAGAGCATTTAGACAGGACCTTGACCGCTTGAGGCGAAACTGGGTCGCCCTGCCGGAAATCGACAAGATGTTTCGCGACCAACTGACACTTATTCAACTATAAGAATGATCATATTGAAGACCTTACAGCAAGCTGCAGGGAATCTTCGACCGTAAGGAATAATACTAATTTTATATACGCTCGCTAACCTCGCTGCAAGCAGCGGGGAATGCGCTCGCTTAATCGGTTCAACCAGGAAATAGGACGGAAAAGAACGTGGCACTTATTACCCTCGGCTTATCGGGCGCATTGACACACGATCCATCAGCCGCTTTGTACGTAGACGGCAAATTGGTTGCCGCCGCAGAGGAAGAAAGGTTCATTCGTGACAAGCATGCCAAGAACCAGATGCCTTATGAATCTGCTATGTTTTGCATGGAATACGCTGGTATTGGACCAAGCGAAGTGGATGTGGTTGCCTTTCCCTACGCACCCATCAGCTTGTTGACACTTGCCCGTTGGCACTATGCAAAGCGCTATTGGTATGCACCTGATCGCGCGCTGACTGCATTGTTTAATGGCAACCGTCGTTATCGTCGTAACGTTCGACGTGTAAAGAAAGTGCTGCAGCGATTGCAGATCGATTGGGATCGGGTGAAGTTTATTCCAGTGGAACACCACCTTGCCCATGCCAGCAGCGCTTATCATCTAAGCGGATTCAAGGAAAAAGCGGCTATACTTGGGATTGACGGAAAAGGGGAATATGCCACGACGTTTTTCGGATATGGAGAAAACGGCAAGATCCATAAGATCAAAGAGTTTTACGATCCCGATTCTTTAGGTGGCCTTTATGGTGCCCTGACCGAGTATCTTGGTTTCGAGATGCTTGACGGGGAATACAAAGTCATGGGCATGGCGCCTTACGGCGATCCTTCTAAATACGACCTTTCGGCTTTGGTCGACTTTGATGGAAAGAATATCAAAGTGAACACCCGTTTGGTCAACACAGTGGGCTTGCGTCGCTATAAAGAAACCGGCCTTGGCTTCTACTTCGGCCCAGAGCTCATTGACTGGCTTGGCCCGCGTCGGACCAATGAAAGCGCAGATACGCCCTATATCCACTACGCAGCCAGCTTGCAGCAGCTTTTTGAAGAGATTTCATTGGGGCTCATGGACTACTACTTGGGTGACATTCTACGTGAAACTGGGAAGCTTTGCTTTGCAGGGGGCAGTGCACTTAACGTAAAACTCAACCAGCGGATCTTGGCTCTGCCCCATGTTAAAGAACTCTTTGTTCAGCCTGCAGCAAGCGATGCGGGCACGGCAATCGGGGCGGCATCCTACTGCGCAAGCAACATGGGCATTCAAATAGAAAAACTGGAACACGTTTATCTGGGCCCATCATATACAACCGAGGAATGCATTGCCGCCTGTCATGATCATCCCGGAAAACCCAAGTGGCAGGTCATCGATGACGCAGCGCAAAGGGGGGCGGATATTCTGGCCGCGGGCAATCCCATGGCTTGGTTTCAAGGACGTATGGAATTCGGTCCCCGCGCACTAGGCTGCCGAAGCATCCTGGGTTGCCCCAGCGTGAAAGGTATAGCAGACCGGATTAACGAGCAAATCAAGTATCGCGAGCGCTGGCGTCCCTTTTGTCCCAGTATACTGGACAAGGTGGCAGAAGATATCCTTCAGACGAGTCATCCCGCACCATACATGACATTTACGTTCGATGTGGCTCAGCACTGGAAAACTCGAATCCCGGAGGTGGTTCACACAGACGGTACGAGTCGGGCACAGGTCGTCACAAAGGAAACAAACCCTCGGTACTACAGATTAATTGAAGCCGTGGAAAAACGAACAGGCCATGCAGTGGTGCTGAACACCTCTCTGAATCGACGCGGTGAGCCGATAGCGTGTTCGCCTGCCGACGCTTTGAATATCTTCTTTGGCTCTGACCTTGAGTATCTCATTATGGAAGATGTGTTAATAACCAAATGAAGGATTTAATATCCTTTTGAAAACCCTTTCCCGAACAACGTGTCCAAAGCGGCGGCCATTTTCGGGAAAGTAACGTCCACAGAATACTCTTCCATGACCCGCTTTCTTCCTGCTTCACCCATTACCCGCCTTAGATTGGGGTCCCTGACTAGTCTCTGAATAGCAGATTGCCATGCCTCTGGACTATCAGCGTGAAAACCGGTAAATCCGTGTTCCACAATCTGTCTATTGGCACCCACCGGTGATGACACGACAGGCAGGCCAGCAGCCATATACTGCAAGACCTTGAGTCCGCATTTTCCTCGGGTCCAAGGATTATCCGGCATGGGTGCGATACCAATGTGTGAAGACGTTAGGGCCCCCGACTCTTTCTCTTCGCTCCACGGGACGGCAACCGTGTGTAAATACTCTGACGGGAGGTCAAAGTCAGCTACGATTTTCAGGCGAAGCACGGGAAAAGTCTTTGCCAGGGGCTCCAAGGCCGGCAATGCTCCCCTGAGATATTTTTGCGTAGAACTGCTTCCAATCCACACGAGGTCTATGTAGTCTTTTGACTTTTCTGTCTTAATGGCATATTTCCCAGGCTCCAGTGAGGTCGGTAATATGGTGACAGCCGGGTTATATTGCTGCGCAGTCTCGGCCAAATAAGTATTGCCTGCCCAGATCTGTTGACAGCGACGGGCGATCCGTGCGAATCGATTCTGGCGTGTGCGTGAAGAATAGCCGTCACTTCGGCAGAAGATGGCATCATCCAGGTCAAATATGAGCCGCTTTGCACATAGGTTCAGCAGATAGAAGAAGGTCACGTTGAAAGTTTTTCGTAAAACAATCGCAACATCCGCTCGGACGACCTGCCGGAGAAGCTCGACGCGTGACAGGGGATCATCGTGTGCGGTGATGTGGCGAGGATGCCAGCCGCCCATGCGCAGGGCATTGAAATATGCCAGGCTTCGATAGCGTGTCGATGGAGCGTTCTCACCCTTTGAAACAAACAAGATGCTCTTGCTGTTCATGATCTCTCGTAGATGGCAAATATCTCATCGCCCCGACCGCTGACGGTCGCAAGCATCATGTACGGACGAGCCAGCAATCTTAGAAACTTCCGCTTTCTGGAAGGCCGACCTCGGTTTCCGGTAAGGTAGTCCCAGCTATTCAGGATAATTTTGGGTGAGGTGAAAAGCTTTTCGGTAATCAGTCGGAGGCCGTGCCGCTCGGTGAGCATCCGAAGACTTTCGAGGTTGAACAAAACCAAATGGCGGGGTACTTCATTGGCATACCAATATTTTCCGAACCATTGCCGCCCCAAGGCCTGGCTGTTTGGGGTTCTGATAACTAATCGCCCTCCCTTCTTGAGAATGCGGACGATTTCAGCAACGAAGTCGCCTGGGTCGGGCATATGCTCAATCACGTGACGGGCTGAAACCAAGTCAAAGGCGTTGTCTTCAAAAGCCACCTCATGCAAATCGCCGTGGAACACCTTAAGGCCTTCTCTTCGACAGATGTCTACAGCCGTGCTGTTAAATTCCACCCCTTCGAACTGCCAACCAAGGGCATTCATGGTGCGCATGAATTTGCCATTGCCGCACCCAATGTCTATGGCCCTTCCACTCGGTACGAATGGGATAGCATCGCGATATCTGAAAACCGACAGCATGGGGGCAAGCAGTCGAAACAGCAACGGCATGTCGAGATGTGAATAGCCATATCTGTGCCGCAATACAGCCCGCCTTGCTTGCCCGCATCGCTTCAGCCGCCCAAGGGGTTTGTAAGCCGCGTAGTCGTCAAGATAAAAGCTGTTGATCTGCACTGGATCGGGCATGGGATGTTGATAAATCAAGCCACAACCACAGCACTGCATATATTCATAAGTCTGGGGCTTGTCGTAAAGCAGATCCCTGCTTTGGAAAGAAAGTCTCCCATGACCACGACAGATGGGGCATATTGATTTATGGTTCAAAGGCATTAACTTGGGGACCTTGTTATCCGATTCTTTCTGATGAATTCGCCATATAGACGATTGCCACGTTTCCTCACCTGCCACCAAAAGGCTTTGTCTTTGGTTAGGGATTCTTTCAACGGCTTGTTCCCGTATACCCAAACAAAACGCAATAGGTCACGGTGCGTCAAACCGATATCCATACTTGAAAAGTAGAGGGAGGCAATGTCCTTCACTCTCCAACGCCAAGGAATACGACGACGTATCTGCATGCGGTGTAAATCGATCAGAAAGAGCTTCAGGCGATGGGGATCGAGCCTCACGAGCCCCTGCGAAATATCCATTAAAAAATGGCAAATGTAAAAATCCCTGTGGTTTATTCCGTGTTCATGAAGGGTTCGGGCGATTGTCGCAACTTTCGTGATCAATGCCCGTTTGACGAGATAGCTAGGCGGTGACGTTGGCCAGTCACGACAAAAGTTCTCAAGGCTCACGGTATTATCTAATGCTTCTGTGATAACAAATGACTGAAGCCGGGCAGGATTCCAACCTCGCCTTCCGTATGCCACCAATTGTGCGGTTTCAACACCCAATCGCTGGAGATGCTGAATAGCCCGCCATTCATTTTGTGCGCCGAGCACTGGCAAACGAAACTGACAAAGATTCTTCGTGATTTCTTTCCAGCCAACACCGCGGTGGACCTTCGCAAAGTAATGCTTACCGAAGAGAGTAAAACGAAAGGTTCTACGGCCCTCTTTCTCTTTATAAACTTTGCCTTCTATAGCGAACAACCAGTCGATTATGTCCTCACTCTTCAAATGTCCTCGCCAAGCCTCGGGGAAGACTAGCATCCTACCACCTGTTCAATCACATCCGCCGCCTTTTCTGGCCGGCTAAAGACATCGGTTTTTGCGACATATTCTTGACCATTGGCACCCCATTTAGCCCTGTCTGTTGAAGTCAGCATGGAGACCAAAAGGTGATTGAGTGTTTCCTGCCGGAAGGGTGAAGGCACTAATTCTCCACCACCAGCATATTCTATATGATCACTGAAGCCACAAACGTCAGTTGCCAGCACTGGCAAACCTGACGCCATGGCCTCGATCAAAACGGTGCCTGTATTTTCTCGGTAGGCAGGATGTAGTAAAAGATCAGCGGCGACTAAAAATCGAGGCACATCCTCTCGGCCACCCAGAAAATGAACTTGCTTGCCAACACCTAATCGTTTGGCCAGACCCAGAAACGGTTTTGTTCGATCTTGACCCACAACCAACAGGATGGTCTTATTGCGGATATTTGGCGGCAGAGAAGAGATCGCTCGGATTCCCCGATCAACACCCTTGGTCCTGAACCCAGATCCCACCATTAAAACAACATTGTGATCCAATCCAATGGCCAATTCCGCACGCAGTTCGGCGCCAACCATTGCGGCGTTCTCAGGTGCTAAGCAGTCTTTGGAAATTCCCGGAGGCAACAAGTGAAATCGCTGTTCAGCAGTGCCGTAATAATCCGTGTATAAAACCTTTTCCCGTTTGGAGATGAGTAGAATCTCTGTCTTTTCCCGCTTGTCAAAGACGCTTCGTTCCAATCGGAGATAGGTTCGACACCGTCCCGTCCAACGATACCAGAACCTTCTTGAACTGACCTTAGCCGCAAAACAAGAGTCCGCCGCATAATACACATCTAGGCCGGGCATCTTGTTAAATCCAACCACAGCATCGTAGGGCCTTGTCGCCAAGTATTTAGTCAGCCTCTTGGCAAATGATTCACAGCGCCGGTGGTTTGTCACACCCCGGGCCGGTAGAAGGGAAACTTGGAAACCATCCGGTATCTTCCCCGCCCAGAATTTGGCATAGACATCAACTTGATGGCCTCGGGCCATGCAGGCCTTGGCTATCTGCAACAAATTCTTCTGCATCCCTCCAAATGGGACAAATTCGAAGAGGCAAAATGCGAGCTTTGCCTTTGGCATAAAAATTTACCTTGAAGAATTAATCTTAAACAGGATTAACCTGCCAAGTTTTGCAGACTCCCATTCTTTGAGCTTAACGGCCGTGATACCCGCTGCCTCTCGAAGTTTTTCTCCACCCATAGGGGGGTGCTTTGTCTGCCAGATGAAATAGTCAAAGCCTTTATCCCTTAAACCCTGTAGAGTCATCTTTGTGCGCTCGTCAAAAATAGAGCGCTGATTGAAGCAAGGCGCTTTCAGATCGTTGATGTGGGCATAAAAGTGGACCAAACGCAGCTCTTTAAAGGTGCCTGCAATTGAAATTTCTCCTTCATGCCCCTTATAAGTTGAAATAAATTTACCAATTTCCTTAAAAACCACCTTATCTACTCTATCATGGGATCCTAAGTTTTTTGGGAGAGCGACCAACAGGACCAGCAACCATACAATCCTATAAACTGAGGCATGTTTCGTCCTTAACCTTTTATTGAAAAAACAGACCATCTTGTCGACACCAAGGCCCATGAACACAAAGGCTGGAAATAGGAAGAGTGCGATGAACCGGCTACTCATAGCCCAGTTATAGAGGATTTGGACATACAGGAGCATCAAGGCAGCAGCTGATAACAAGGATAGATAGACGAGGCGACGATCTTTCCCAATCCGATTCGTTGCCCCCAGAAGTCCCAGAAGAAATAGAACGAAAAAGGGTGGAAAGAAGGCCTCAATAATCTGCGCCAAAAGCGCGGCCAAGGCGATGACCCAGATTAGATTTCGAACCTTAGGGAAAAAATATGGACTAAAGCCAGCAGGGGCTTGATCGACAAAACGGCCTAAGTTCTGGCGCAGGTTCTGGTAGCTGTCGATTATGCCTGTTACCCATGCCATCACTCTATGAAGCCCTAAAACCTCTGTCACGTCGTAGCGCCAAACCAAGCAAAGAACAATGGCGCATAAGGACACTAAGAAAACTGGCAACAAGAAAGAGAGAAAGCGACGACACCGACCGTCCTGCTTCATCAAAAGCAAAAAAGCAGCTGAGACAAGAATGAATAGTGTCGCTTCAGCCCTGGCCCAAGCAGCCAAAATGAAGCTCAAACTGCTGAGAAAAAGATACGAATCTTTTCTCTTCTCAATTTGGAGGACAAATAGGTATAGCCCCAGTACTGCAAAGAACCAATAAACCGGCCCCCTGATCACCTCACGACTCGCTTCAACAAACGGCGGGCAGACCGCAAAAACCAACAAGGCCACCGCACTGATTTTCTCATCAAAGAACCGTCTAACCAACCAATAAAGTGGAACTAACGTGATGGTCCCAAAAAGCAGAGATACGCCTTTGGCGGCGATAACCCAATCACCAAAAATCTTATAGGCCAAAGCAATCAGTATTGGATAATTAGAGAGGTAGCCGTAGCAGCTCAGAATACGATCATGGAACCCGTAGTGAATGGCCTTCGCCTGCTGAACATAATAAGTGGCATCCGCGTTTATGACAGGGGTTCCCAGGAAGGAATAAAGCCGTAATAAAAACCCCAGAGATATGACGACAACGGCAATTCTTGAAAGGCCCCACTCACTCGGCCGTTGTTCAGATAAGGGGGAAAAGTTCTGCACAGCCAATTATCAGTATCTCCTTTTTTGATTCAACTTAGAGAACTTGGCCTTCTAGTGCCGTGTCCCAGAAGTCACTGTCATGAGTCACCATGAAACCGAAAGCATTTTCCGCGCGACATTGAGCATTTTCGGCAGTGTGAGGTCAACTGGGTGAAGCATCAAGAATCAGGTCGCGAGTCCATTGGAATCTTAATAACAGAGTCAAAAACCTGCTCAACGGAAATATCTTTCATGCACACAACGCTCTCACATCTCTTTTTAAAACAGGGGCTACAAGACACGTCGGCCCGTATCACTTGGTGGCCTTTACCAAAGGGGCCCGTTCTCCAAGGGTCTGTTGGGCCGAATAGGGCCACGACGGGGGTGCCCACCGCTGCGGCCAGGTGCATGGGGCCTGTATCTATGGAGACCACACATTTGGCCATCTCAAAAAGGGCGGCCAAATCCCTTAGGTTGGTCTGGCCAGAAAAGCTAGTGCATTCAGCACGCGTATTGAAAGTGATCTTTCCGATTTCTTTCTCATCTGCCGTGCTTCCAGTAAAGACGACAAAGCAGCCCAGTGCTTCGACAAGCATGTTTGCTAATCGGGTAAAACTTTCAGCATCCCAAAGCTTTGTCTTCCATTTTGCCATCGCATTCACGGCCACAACACATTCTCCGTCCCACCCTCTTTGCTTGAGCATAGTTCGAACATGGGATTTTTCTTTTTCCCCAAAAGGAATCTTAAACCCTATCTGGCGAGTATCAACCCCCAGGTGTGCTACCAGGTTTAAGTATCTGAGAACGGCATGTCTATCCATAGGATAAGGCGGTATACGCTCATTAAGCACCAGGTAGCTGAATTCGCGGGTTCTGTCGTAGCCAATCTTCCGCTCGGCCCGGCAAAAACCTACCATGACGGCGCTCTTCATCAGTCCCTGAAAATCAATTACCAGGTCATATGCGGTATCTCGCAGCTCCCCCACAAAACGCAAAATCTCTTTCACGCTCCGAAGGCGGGGAGGCCCCAAGGGGTCCTTTATCCAGTGTTTTCGCTTTGAAATAAGGACCCGATCCACGGCCTTGTGAGACTCGATAATTTCCGACGCAGCCTCTTCCACCAGCCAGGTAATGCACGCATCTGGAAAGTGGGCTCTAAGGGCATTGACAGCTGGCAGGGTGTGTATGACGTCCCCGATGGCACTCATTTTCACAATGAGGATGTTCATGTTGTCCTGCTGCTCACTGATTAGAATCCTCTCGGAGCAACGCATCTGTCTCAGCGCACACCCTGTCAACGCTAATGTCCGCCATACACTTGTGGTCCGTAGGACACTCCGGCTTGAGACAAGGGCTACAGGGGACGAAGGCTCGGACGACGCGGCTCCTCAGGCCGCTGGGCCCTGTTGTGACTGGATTGGTCGAGCCAAAGATCGCAACCAATGGGACACTGAGTGCGGCAGCGACATGCATCAAGCCAGAATCGTTGGTGACAAATAGTCGGCACCTTTCGATTAAGGCTGCAGTCTCACGAAGGGTTGTTTTGCCGCAAAGATTGACAGAAGGATGTTTCATGGATTCAGAAACTCGGCACCCCGTATGTTCCTCCCCCGGTCCGCCAAAAATAATGATCTGGGTTCCATGAGATTCGTGCATTTTGTCACACAAGGCTGCATACCGCTCTGGAAACCACCGTTTAGCCGATCCATAGGTGGCCCCAGGAGACACCCCTACTAATTTATCTCGTTTTGTGATGTGTTGCTGCTTCAGGATCTCGCTTGCCCGGTCACGTTCCTGGTCCGTCACCCTCAACGTAAGGTCTCGCCCATCAGGCTTCAGGCCACTGGCTTGAAGAATGCCAAGGTAGTAGTCAATTTCATGAATCTGTTTGAGGCTTGGCGTCATCTTTATACTATGGGTTAGCAGGAAGCGCCGGTTATCAGTATCATAGCCCAGCCTGTTTGGAACACCAGCGAGGTAAGTGAAGATGGCCGCCTCAAAGGCATTCTGAAAAAGGATGGCCAGATCAAATTTGCCCTTGCGCAACGCCTTGACGAGCCGAGCTTTTCCTAACCACCGACGATGCCTTCCTTCCGGCTCGTAGTACATCACGTGGTCAACATGAGGATTGTTGTAAAAAATGGGGGCGACCCAGGGTTTGGCCAGCATGGTGATCTCCGCATCAGGAAAATTCTTGCGAACCGCCCGAACCGCAGGCGTCGTAAGAACAGCATCCCCAACCCAGTTGGTGGAACGGATGATAATCCGTTTCACATCGCCAACGTCAATCTGTTGTCTTCTGTTAGGTTGAAAGCTGACGCTTGACATCGCAATACACCTTACCCTATATGGCCAGGCCGATTGAAGACCCTGCAGCAAGCTGCAGGGAATCTTCGACCGTAAGGAAAAATACTAATTTTATATACGCTCGCTTAATCGGTTCATGAGTTCGCCCGGTTCTCCATAGAGGGAAAAATGGACGTCCGAAAGGAAACCCGCCTCGCCTTTTCATTAAGCGTGGAAAGATTACATAAAGACAAACAGACTAACAGAACACTGCCCATGATCTCAATCGTTCTGACCGAGGACTGAAACGTCAAACCACATCAGGGCCCTTTGAATTGAAATTTTTTTAACCCTTCCTCGTCAAGACCATATTCCTTGTGAAGTACATCCGTATCCAGTTGAAATATCAACCAGCCCAGGGATTGATCATCTTTCTTCACCTCAAAGGCAATCTCTATACCTTTATATCCCATGGGATGATCCTTGTCTTTGCGATAAACCGTAAGCACCTTATGCAAGGACCTTTCACTCCCCTCAAAGTCTACAAGGGCATAACTGCTGCCTACCATTTCTGAGGCGTCTGCACCCATGATGATTGAATAAGCATCGAACACCTCCTTGTTCTCATCAAGCAAAACAAGACCCGTATAAGGTATCGTACTCGTGTCCTGAATATCAAAAAATGCCTTCATCAACTGACTCGTTTTCAATGGGTTGTCAGGCGAGAAATAGTCGGCCAGCAATGACTTGAGCAAAAGGTAGTCTTTCGCCAACTGATTCCTCAGTTCTTGTTTTTTAACATCCATGCTCCGGTAGCCTTTTGCAAAATAGGGATACCCAAAGAAAGCCGCTGTCAGGAAAAAAGCGAGTAGAATAAAGGCAGGGAAAAGCCAATGCCGGGCCCTTCGATATTTCTTCTCCAGATTTTTGACATCCGTCACATCTCGGCCCAAGGAAAGGACCCCCTGAAAGTTGTGATGCCCATCATAGAGTAACGTCGTACTGGTGGATATGAAACGTATCCCCTTTTCAGGATGTCGTATTGTCAGAATCTTCTCCCTCACAGAATATCTGGCTTCCACGTCATCACGGAAGTCGCCGTAAGCCTGGGGGTCTTCAAAAATGTCTTCTACGGATTGCTGGTGCATCTGATCCCATTGCCTGCCGTACAAATTTTCGGCAGCCATATTCCAGGAAAAGATCTTTCCGTCACGATCGGTCAAAAGGACAGCGTCCGGCAATTGGTCACAGAATTCCTTGAGCCCGTAAACAATCTGGCTTGTCTCATCAAGCCGTTTGGCCAGCAGCTTGGCTATCTCCCGTGCCACGTCTGGATATTTACGAAGAAAACCCGTGATCTCTTCTTCGGGAATGCAAAGGGCCTTGACATCCGTCTTTGCCTTTACGGTCGCGGTCCTTTTGGACCTCAAGAGAAATGACATGTCGCCGAAAAGAGCGCCTTTCTCTCCAATCTCCGATATCTTCTTGTTTCCCTTGAGGATTTCCAGCCCCCCAGAAACTAAGATATACAGGTCCTGGGAATCATCTCCTTCAAGCAAGATGATCTGACCCTTTTTGTAGCTTGTCAGATGTCTATCTAAATCTGGGTTGTTGATAACGTCATCCAACATGCTGATGCTCCTCACTGTTTCGTCTGGGTGCAAAGACGATGATAATCGTCGGTTCTCACCACCACGATAAAGTTCCTGACAGCAGGCAACGTGCCTCCATGCCACGAGCCCATGTTTTTCTACCATTCTTCAGGATTAAGGTCCAGATATTCCAATATTTAGGTACGGAAATGCAAGGAGAATTAAACCGCAAAACGTCAGGTAACCATCGGCTCTTGACCCAGACTCAAACAACGTATAATCTCATGTGGGGCATGCTCGGAGGGTTCTTCAGGGGCAGCCGGACTATCAGAGGCCAAGTCTAAAAGATGATAGCAAATAAGATCTCACATAACATTGCTGAGCGTATCCTTGCTTGGTATGCCCGCCACGAGCGGGATTTGCCTTGGCGCAAAACCCGAGATCCCTATCACATTTGGGTCTCTGAGGTCATGCTCCAGCAAACCCAGGTGGAAACAGTGATCCCTTATTACCAGAGGTTCTTATCATGCTTTCCTACGGTCCAGGCATTGGCTTCGGCCTCTCTGCCCGAGGTTCTCAAAGTGTGGGAAAATATGGGGTATTATGCAAGGGCCCGGAATCTCCACAAAGCGGCTAAAGAGATCATGGAACGATTCCAAGGAAAGATCCCGCGCACGTGGGAGGACCTTACGACCTTGCCCGGCGTCGGCAACTACACGGCTGGCGCCATCCTGAGCATGGCCTTGGAACAGCCTGCGGCCGCTGTGGATGGCAACGTGCGGCGGGTACTGTGCCGATTGTTTGCGATAAAGACACCCCTCCATGAAAGCCGAACGGAGCGGCACCTCTGGGGCTTGGCCGAAAGACTCATACCCATGAAAGGTGCGGGAAGATTCAACCAAGGGCTCATGGACCTGGGAGCAACCATCTGCACATCCAAGAAACCGGCTTGTGCGCCCTGCCCCGTCCAGGACTGCTGCCAGGCCTATGAGCGCCGGTTGCAGGATGTCCTGCCCGTAACCAGAAAACGGGGGCCTATCCCACACCGCCAGATGACCGCTGCCGTCGTCTGGAACGACTGCGGCCAAGTACTGATCGTCCGGCGGCCGAACGAGGGCTTGCTGGGAGGGCTTTGGAAATTTCCTGGTGGGAAACAGAATCCAGGCGAGAGCCTGCCGAGTTGTTTGCGCAGGCACGTTCACGAGGAGTTGGGGGTCCGGGTTCGCATCAGAAGACCCATCACATCCGTGAATCATGTCTACACCCATTTTCGAATCACACTCCACGCGTTCCATTGTGCCCACCGGACAGGTAAGCCCAAGCCCTTGACCTGTGCAGATTGGCGCTGGACAACTTTGGGCCAATTGAAGGACTTCGCGTTTTCAAAAGCAGATCGAAAAATTATCTGTGCTGTATTGTCGCAAAACGGGGCATGCCAAGACTAATCAAGCAGCCCTGGTTTCTTGCGCCTTATATATGGCAGGGAGGAAAATACGATGAAGGTTCTGATTACGGGGGGACTTGGATTCGTCGGTACCCAACTGTCGGATCGTCTTATGAAAAAGGGACACCATGTCACGGTGGTGGACCGGGCGCCTGAACCGATGGCCTACACGCCCCAAGGCGTCGCGTACGTGCCTGCCGATACCACGATGAAGGGGCCGTGGCAGGAGGAAGTTGCACACCAGGATGCGGTCATCAATCTTGCTGGGGCCTCGATCTTTACGCGATGGAACGACAAGACCAAAACTCTCATCTATGACAGTCGCGTTCTAACCACGCGAAACGTTGTAGAAGCCATGGAGAAAAACAAAAAGGCTCTCCTTTGTAGCACCTCAGCTGTGGGATACTACGGTTTCCGGGGTGACGAAGTGCTGGCAGAGGAGGACAGCCCGGGGAGTGATTTCCTGGCTCAAGTCTGCATTGACTGGGAGACTGAAGCCAACAAGGCCACCGAAAAGGGAGCCAGGGTGGTTATTACCCGCTTCGGCATTGTACTGGGTAAAACCGGGGGGGCACTGGGGCAAATGATTCCAGCCTTCAGAAGATTTGTAGGCGGCCCACTGGGCAGCGGAAAACAGTGGTTTTCCTGGATCCACATGGAAGATTTGTTAAGGGCATTCCTTTTTGTCTTCGACAACATGGACATGCGCGGCCCGGTAAATCTTTGCTCTCCCAATCCGATCCGAAACAAAGATTTGGCCAAGGCTCTGGGCAAGGTCCTCTCGAGGCCATCCTTTTTGAAGACACCCGCGTTTACATTACGTCTTGTCCTGGGAGAATTTGGGTCCATCCTTCTTGAGGGTCAGAAGGTCATGCCAGCCAAGTTGCTGCAGCATGGCTTCCGTTTTCGCTACCCTGAGATCCTGGGAGCCCTCAAAGAGGCCGTAGGACACACGGCTACTTGATAAGTCCTTTGATCCTGTCACCGCACTGGTCATAAACAGAGTCTGCCAGGGCATTGAGCTGCCTTTGAATAGCATTGAGTTTGGGAAGGCTTAGTGGGGGGCTCAGCTTGAATTGTTCCATACGTATCGGCTTGAAACGGAGACTGGTTTCTATGGAACCCATCTCTTCTGGGGTGAAATTGTCGCCCAGGAAGTGTTTTTTTGTGATCCCTTCAATGTCCAAGTCTTTCAGAAAGTTTAGTATGGTAAGAAGATCGTGGTCGTTTTCAAATTTTTTCAGGTTGTCGTTGACCGCCTTGCATTCTTGTGCCAAGTCTTCATAGGCCTCTTTGTATTGATCATTCCAGACAAGAAGTCTCCGATATGACTCCAAGAGGAGTTTCTTAAATCTTCCCCGGTCGGTGAAACCATGGACTTTGATAAACCGGACGCCCTTCCGGTACTCGGGGGCTTTGCCATACCTCTCAATGAAAGGGGTCACGTCTACCTTAAGGAACCGCACAAATTCATTGAGGAACGTCCGCTGGTGAAGGAAATCATAAATGCGGGCAAACCGCTTGTAGAGCTTTTCCTGCAGTTGAACAGCATGTTCTGCCAGTTCCTTCACATAGTCAATCTGCCCCTCCACTAACCGTCTCTCATAGAGATAATTCTCAATGACCTCTTCTTTGACCTCTTGGGTCAGTGCAGCTGCAATATCATCTTGCATGGGTGCTCGCCTGCCTTTCTAAATGGTCAGCGAACATATACTTATCAAAGAGTATCCACTAAATCCAAGAAATTTTAGAGAAAAGCTCAGAAAGGCCGGTATGGATGAAAAGCTTGAAGTCAAGGCAGGGGGTAAGGATTTCAGCGACAAGATGAGACGCCGGCGGCCCGCTGGGTCGACCACCACCATGCCTGCTGGCAGCTGTTATCTTATCTGGTATGTTCCAAGGGCAGGTCAAGCCACAAATAGTCCGTATCCTCCAAGGTGACACGCTCACGGTCCAGCCTTGGCATTTCCGGCAGGATAACCCGAAACGTGAGGTCGGATTGACGTCGGACTTGCTCTGGAATGCCCCGTTTCCAGGCATGACCGCTGCCGGCCAAGATGACGATCATGTAATCGGGTTGTTCCCTGAGGAACTTCACCGCGTGCCAGGCCATGGCCGTATCCCAAACAAGCTGGGCTTCGCAGAAATATTCAAAGTCGACCCCATGCCCATGACCGACACCCATGGCACGCCTGATGAAGTCCTGATAGATCTTGTCTACGTTGCAGCTCACAGGCGGCAGGTCCTGTCGCAAATCCTTCCCCAGGGATGAGAACCCCTGCCTGCCCACTTGGCGCGTCACAGCGCTGGGAATGTTGAGCCCCACCATGGGAATCCCATGGTCACGGCAGTAAAGAAATATGTTGCGGTACAACGCCCACGGAAAATTCCAATTCCTTAGGTAGACGGGGACGAAGGCGTCTTCAGCCATCTCCCCCGTCACCCAGCGATTCAGCTGATCCTGTTCCTGAGCCCGAAACATCTCCAAACCAACCGCCATTTTTCTTCCCCTCTCATGGAGACGCTGGATGAGTTCAAGCTGCGCTCGGTGATGGGAAGGTTCGTCGTGAAGCTCACCCACACACAAAACGCGCACATTCTGGAGCGTCTCCAATACCAAGGGCAGGGAGACGATAGCCCGATCCTGGACTCGAAGCACGCCCGATGACTTGTGAGAGCTCTCACAATGAAGCACGAAAGCCGTACATAACCCAATAAACGACAGGGCAGCAAAAGAGACCACACCCTTTTTCATAGACCTTTCTCCTCCTCCAGGGGTTCAATCGCTGTCGGCAAGGACAGATGCTTCCCGTCCTGGTGAAAATCACCGATGACACCCAGCATCTCATCGCTATCTTGGGCTATAGCATTGAAGACCCTGCGGCAAGCTGCAGGGAATCTTCGACCGTTCGGTTCAAGTCTATCAAAGACGCTTCTCTCTTCACTGGTCACCATGACAAATTAACCATCGTTTGACCAGAATCAAGGTAGGTGGCAGTCTGAGTGAAAAGCCCTGTGAGTCGATCCGTCGCCGATCATAGGGTGTCCTTCGAGACGAATGCAGATAATAAACCTTATTGCCCAGCCTGGCCAGGCTCTGCTATGGTTAGTAGAGGGTTTGCATCCACTGAATACCCTTTAGACTGACAATAAGGGGTTGGGGCCATGCCCCTTGGAAAGGAGAGATCATGAACGAGAGAAAAGGCCTTGTCACGATGAAAGGAAATCCTGTCACTCTGCTGGGAACCGAAGTCAAGGTTGGAGAAAGGGCGCCAGATTTTACCGTTATCGACAATGATCTGTCTCCCATCAAGTTTTCAAGCTATGAGGGAAAGGTTTGTATTATCTCTTCGGTGCCTTCACTAGACACGCCTGTATGCGATTTAGAAACCCAGACGTTCAACGAAAAGGCTGCCAGCCTGGACCCGAACATCGCGATTCTGACTATCAGCATGGACCTGCCTTTTGCCCAAAAACGTTGGTGTGCTGCCGCGGGCGTGGACAGGGTCCAAACCCTGTCAGACCACCGAGACGCATCCTTTGGTGAAGCTTTTGGGGTTTTGATCAAAGAATTTCGCTTACTGGCTAGGGCCGTCTTCCTTGTCGATCGCCATGGCACGATCCAGTACACGGAGCTGGTCAAAGAGATCGCCGATGAGCCTGAATATGAAAAGATATGGCAGGCCTTAAAGGCCTTACCCTGAGGTTCTAAACGCTGATCTGTATCACTTCTGCCGTCAGACGCCAGTGTCGTGTCCCTGGAATAGGTTGAAGCAGTGGAACTCATGCATGGGTCGTTGTCCAAAGCCCTTTGCGT
>Ga0180433_10005036_pt1 | contig 18174 bp, 17 predicted proteins | sample SS_ome_8_FD_132980 | JGI IMG/M metagenome (GOLD analysis project Ga0180433, IMG submission 132980) | Hypersaline lake sediment archaeal communities from the Salton Sea, California, USA - SS_1_D_1 metaG | ecosystem: Environmental > Aquatic > Non-marine Saline and Alkaline > Hypersaline >... | reverse complement strand
CTTCTTAGAGAACTTCAATTTTCCTTCGTCGATAAGTGAAGCTAAGAATTGAGTAATATGAATTACTTCGAATTTGCCTCCGAGTTCGGGATACTCATTTCTGAAAGTATGGTAGCAGTGTGGTGAGGAAACTACCACAGTTTTGACATCATTATTGGCAAAGAGGTTAATATTGTTTTGAGCCAGGCTTTGAAAAACGTCTTCATGTCCAGCCTTCCTAATTGACTCGCCACAGCATCTTGCCTCCGTGCTTATCAGACCATAATCAATCCCCAGCTTATTGAAGATCGTGGCGACAGATCGAGCTACTATTTTCACATCAGGATCATAGGAGGGTACACAGCAAGGGAAGTAAAGTATGTCAGTGCCCGGGACGAACTCCTTCACTTCCAGATCTTTAGCCCAGTCATTACGCTTTTCGGGTTCATCACCAAAGGGATTACCTACGCCGGCAATGTTCTTAGCTGAGATCCGAAGAGCATCAGGGACAACGCCAATACCGAGACTAGCTACAGCGCGACGCAAAGCCCTCATGACATCTATTATCTCAACGCCCCGGGGACAACGCTGGACACAAGCTCGACAAGTGACACAAGTCCAGACATCCTCGCTGCCAAAATCAGTTGCCCCAAGCTGAGCTTCATGCATGATGCGGCGAACCAAGAAATTACGCACTACATTCCAGGGGCAAATACCGGTGCAAAGACCACATTGATAACACAATTTAAGAGGCTCACCACCAGCCTCAAGTATTACATCCGTAGCTTCTTTATAAGGACTTATCGTTTTCACTGCGATTCTGCCGTTTCAAGACTTGGTAACAAAAAACAGCCGATGCAAAGACCTTTTAGCTACCGTCTTTGTCCATAATGCAAATTGGAGCACAGGTTAAAAGTATAATAAACTCTACCCTAAAAGGCAAACTTTTGCAGAATTGGAAGGTATAAGGGGGCAGCTACCTGATAAGGCAGCTGCCCCCTTATACCTTCCAGTTTTATTAGTCTTTCGCCGCGGTTATCGCCAACTCAGTCTTTAAGAGTCGATCATTTCTTACGCAGAGCCTGCCGGCGGGCAGACAACTTGTCTAGCTTTTGCTCCAGGGCATCCTCCATGAGCTGACCGAACTCGCAGGTCGCGCATTGAAAAACGCGAGAGCAAAGTCGATACGCAACGTCGCCCTTCAGGGAATAACGGCAAAGCCTCTGGGGCCCTGGTAGGTTCTTCAGCTTCTCCAGAGCCTCATCGAGCTCAGGAGTCTCACCGGAGGCCAATTTCTCTTGCATCATCTGGTCAAACTCACAGGTCAAGCAGTCATAATCACGGGTGCACATCCTGTGAGAGACTATTCCCATCTTTGCCCAAATACAGGCTTTCACTCCTTCCTCAACAGCGCCTTCTACTTCAGGTATCGCCATTTTTGGCTTTGCCAGTGCTTTCTTGGTCTTCTGAATCCACGTTCGAGTTTCTAGGTGTCCTGGAGTGACCTGTAAAATGGACTGAAATTCTCTTAATGCCTCCTGATAGCGGCCCGCTTCGAAGTAAGTCCTCCCTTCATCTAGGTGAGTAGGGATCTCTTCTTCAGTTATCACCATAGCTTCCTCAACGCCGGCCTCTTCAACCTCCGCGAGTTCCGCTGAGGCTTCCTCAACCTTACTTGCTTCAGGCTTTACCTTCACTTGAATTGGGCCCAGGACTTCTTGAATTTTCTTCTCCAGGGCGTCGGGGGCAAAAGGTTTCACTATGTAATCAATAGCACCCATTTTCATCGCTTCCACGGCGGTTTCCACCGAGGGATAAGCGGTGATAACTATGCCCTTGATCTTCGGGTCTTTCCCAGTGGCTTCTTTCAGTACCTCCAATCCGTCCTTTCCAGGCAGCCTTAGATCGAGAACTGCGACACTGAATTCCTTATTCTCCATTTTCTCCAGTGCCTCTTCACCTTCCTCAGCTGTTTCGACTTCATAACCTACATTCTTAAGCCAGTCCTTGAGCGATTCACGTACTATGGCTTCGTCCTCAACAATTAATACTGGTTTCATTTCATTCACCTCCTGCTCTTTTTCTTGTTTTATTGAGACTACTTCTTTGCCCATTTCTGTAATTCCTTTCACCCTTTATGATTGCAATTTTCTTGCCAATTTCCTTTGCTATATCTTAATCTTCTAATCTAAGACAACTACAATTCTTCCGACAAAATAAAAAACTACCCTGGATTTTCAGGATAGTTTTCCGCACTAGGGCGACATACTGAGAAATTACCGTCTTCTCGAGATATGTAAAGAAATTAATCAATCACTGTTTCATTTTCTTTACACTTAAATCATATGCCCTCACCTTTTTATAAAGCGTCATCCTACTGATTCCCAAGGCTCTAGCTGCCTCACTATAATTCTCGTTGGTATCACAGAGGATATGCAAGATGTGCTCCTTTTCTATTTCCTTAAGATTTTTCTTCGGTGCAGTTGAATAAGCAGACGACATATTATTCTGAGGCAAATCAGCAATAGAGACAACGCTATCCTTAGCCAGGATGACCGCCCTCTCAATTGCGTTTTCCAGTTCGCGGACATTACCCGGCCAGTCATAATCGAGCAGAAATTCTACAGCATCGGGGGAGAATCCCGTAATCTCTTTCCGATTCTCCGAAGCAAACTTATTTAAGAAATGCTCAGCTAATAGAGGGATATCCTCCTTCCTTTCGCTCAGGGGTGGCAAATCGATGTTAACTATATTCAGACGATAATAAAGGTCTTCTCGGAATTCTTGCTTTTCCATGGCCTTCCTTAAGTCCTTATTAGTCGCTGAAATAACTCTTACATCAACTCTGAGTGGCTCATTGCCACCAACGCGAGTAAACTCTTTCTCTTCTAAAACCCTTAACAGGTGTACTTGGATATTGGAACTCATCTCACCAATTTCGTCCAAAAAAAGTGTTCCCCCATTGGCGAACTCGAATTTACCTTTCTTCTGAGTGTAGGCGCCGGTGAAAGAACCCTTCTCGTGCCCAAACAGCTCGCTTTCCAGGAGACTTTCTGGCAAAGCAGCACAACTAACAGCAACAAAGGGTTTGTTCCGACGACGGCTCTGAGAGTGGATGGCACGTGCTACCAATTCCTTTCCCGTGCCGCTTTCACCTGTGATCAATATTGTAGCGTTGCTTTTGCCCACAACTTTTATTAACTCAATCAGCCGCTGCATCTTGGAGCTCTTAGCGATGATGTTCTCAAAGCGGTAATGTTCTTCTAATCTTTGCCGTAAAGAAACGTTCTCTTCAACCAGTTCTCGGTATTCGGCTAATTTGTGGATAAGCATTTCTGCCCTCTCAGGACAAAAAGGCTTTTCAATATAATCGTATGCCCCTTCTTTTATAGCAGCGATGGCGGTGGGGATACTGGCATAGGCTGTGATAATAATAACCTCTATCTTGGGATGAAGCTGTTTAGCCCTTTTCATCAATTCAATACCGTCCATACCCGGCATAACCAGGTCGGCAATCATGATGTCCGGCTTTTCTCTCTCAATAACGTCCAATGCCTTGTAACCGTCTTCAGCAGTGAAAACCTGATAACCAATATCCGTAAGCCAATCTCCTAACGACTCGCGGACAATAGCCTCATCATCAACTACAAGTATTTTAACCTTCTTCATCGTCATGAGTTCTCAGATATACAGTGAAAGTGGTTCCTTTTCCCAACTCGCTTTCCACTGTGACTTTTCCGTTATGCCGCTCAATGATTCCGTAAACCACAGCCACTCCCAGCCCCACACCCTTGCCCTTTTCTTTGGTGGTGAAGAATGGTGTGCCAAGCTTCCTCAGGTGCTCCTTAGAAATACCACAGCCTGTATCCAAGACATCAACCTTAACTTCACTATCCACCACCGACGTCCGAAGAGTTAGCTTCCCTCCTTCAAACATCGCCTGGATAGCATTCAGAGTGAGATTAGTAAATACCTGTTGAAGCTGGTCGAAGTCAGCCATGACCTTAGGTAGGTAAGGGCTAAATTCTTTTACAATTTCAACGTTTTGAAGTTGAGCCTGATGGCCTACCATGGCCAAGACTTGTTCTAAAACCTGATTAATGTCCACAAGCCTCAACATCGGCTCGGTTTGTCGGGCAAAATCCAAGAGGTTCCGAATTATTCTTGAGCAGCGACTCACCTCAGATTCCATCTTCGAAAGGTAACCTAAACCCTCATCCTTCCTGAAGGTGCCACCAGTGATTTTCTTCGATAGCAACTTGGTATACACCAAGACTCCAGCCAGAGGATTATTGATTTCGTGTGCGATGGAGGCGGCCATCTGACCTAGCGAGGTTATCTTTTCAATCCTGATGAGTTCGTCCTGTGTGCCCTGTAGCTTCTCGACTAAGTAAGGCCAGCACATCTCAATCTCAGCCAGTCCCTGACAAACAGCGGTAGCCAGCTCACGACAGGATTTGTATCCGCAAGCTCCACAGTTGACTTGGTCTTCGGCTCTTATCTTATTAATCTGCCCCAAGACGTTGTTAATCTCCTTCTCGCCAAGATTAGGTAGCGCAGTATGGCGATCAGTGAATTTGCGCTTTAGGTCAATGCCAGCATATTTCTCAACGTCGCTCTGCGTCTTAGTCGGGTTGACTCCCTCTAACGCATAATCAACTATTAGCCTTCTCCGCTCGCAAAGGCTTAGTCCGTTATCTATAGCGGGTCCATCTATGCAACCTTGGCAGAAGAATATGTCCAGAAACTTTGTTCTGGTCTTGCCCTCGACAAACTCTCGAAGGCAACTTACAGCACGGTCAACGCCCTCAGCTACAACAATATCGCATGACAGAATATCAGCGGAGATTTCTGCGATCTTGAGTAAACCTCCAGGCACAGGCCATAAGCGACCGAAGCTTGGCACGGGCCCAGATAATTCTCCATCCTTCTCCGAGCTCGGGTCAACTCCCTTCATCGCCAACATATCTCTAAGCTCAGGGAAGGTGAGCACAGCATCAATGACTCCAGCGACTTTTTCATCCTCTGCTTCAGTTTTTTTAGCTACACAGGGGCCAATAAAGACTACTTTAGCCTCGGGGTTGTACTGCCATTTGATAATCCTGCCCATGGCGACTGTGGGTGACACAACAGGTGCCAGGTTATCTATGAGCTGGGGATAAAATTTCTCTATGAAGGAAACCATAGCGGGGCAAGCGGAGGATAGAATAGGTTTACCGTGGTCTTCCATCAACAACCGCTTATATTCACGACAGATTAACTCAGCACCAAAGGCAGTTTCCATTACCTCGCTGAATCCCAGCTTCTTCAGTGCAGATACTACCTGCTTCAGCCTGACTTCAGGAAAAGCAGCAGGTAGCGCAGAGCTAAGGACAGCAACCACTGGAGAAGGCTCTCCTAGCAACTGCCACACAAGATCTACCTCACTCGTGGTTTGCTTTGCCCCTGTAGAACATACCTTGATACAATAGCCGCAATCAACGCATCGCTCAACCATAACTCCAGCTATGCCCTCCTTCACTTTAATTGCCTTAGCGGGGCAACTGCGAACACAGGCATAGCACCCTCTGCATTCTTCTTCTACCGTAAATATAAAACCCATACTTTTCCTCCAGGTTTTACTACATATCTCTCCTTTTTCTTTTCCACGCCGCCGCTATTTTTAACTCCTTCCTCAGACTCGCCACCGAGCGGCGGGAAATAGCAACACCAAATTTCTGTTCAAGTTCGGTTTTAATCGCTTCATCAGAGGAGAATTCTACTTCTGATTCTAGAAGATTCCTGACTAGTTCCTTCCGAAACTTTCTCGGCCGAGGGAAAAAATCCTTAAGAGCTTTCTCTTCACCCCAAGGCGTCTCAAGGCTTTTGCCGCTAATAGCACGGCTAATTGAGCTTGGAGCAAGCCCAATCCTCTCAGCTAGCTCCTTTTGGCTAAACGGTAGGATAGATTTGGCGTTAGCAGATTCTAAATAGGGCACTTGTTTTTCCACGAGGTTCTGCAATATCTGAGTTAACGTGTCCTTGCGGCCATTGATTAACTCCAACTTCTTAAGTAACCGCCTGCTTTCCTTGACCTCAGCTCCACTGATAGCTCCGCTTTCCACCAATTCTCCAAATCTCTCGTAGTCAATCGAATATCTTCCCCGTGCATAAGAAGGTGAAAGATAGCCAATAACAAAACCCCTCCCGCTCATTTCTATTGTAGCAACCTTGGAGTAATAAATTCCGTATTCCGAACTGAGGGTAGAAGGGTTATAAAATTCGCTCATAATAGAGAATTCATTAATGAGGTTATTTATCCTCTCAACCTCCGCCAGCTCTAAATCGCACTCTCGCGCAACTTCCTCTGCATCTACCTCCGGTTCAGGATATAGGAAATATTGCTCGAAATTCTTCCTACCCATTTTCTTTATCAGGCTAATTACATCTTCTTTGTTCGATAAAAGCGATTCAATATCAAGAGTACCCATGCCGGCGACAATTTCTTCATTAAGCTGATAAAAGCGATGTGAGATATCCGTCCTAGCATATCTTTGATAGCGAATTATTTTATCTTTCCCATATAACTTTTTAAACAGGGGACTGCTTTCTATTTCAGCGGCAAGTCGGTTGAATTCCTCTTCCGGCATCTCTAGCAAATTCGCCTGCTCCATTCCAACAAGCAATTTGAATTCTTGTCGCGTTTGCAACGATTGTAACCGTTGAATCTCCAACTTACTCATTGTATAATTATTTTACACTATATAAGACTATGTTGTCAATAAAAATATCTTTCATAAGGTATCAAAACCGACAAGAGGTTGGCAAAGCGGACAAGGTTCTACAATGCTCCAATGAGGCTTTACTGTTTTACGCCACATTCAGTTGTTATCGCACCCAACACGCCGTTAATCAATCGCGGGGAAGAATCGCTTCCGAATTCTTTGGCTAATTCTACAGCTTCGTTTATAGCTACTTTAAAAGGAGTTTTATCATTAAATAAAATTTCGAAAATAGCCAGGCGTAAAATATTTCTGTCAACAGTTGACATATGTTCTGGAGGAAAGGCTGGAGCGAATTTTTTAATAAGAGCATCAATTTCAGATTTGTTTTGAATCACGCCCCTCACAAGCTTCTCAACGAAACTAAGCGCCTCTTGAGGCAATTCCCCATCCGTGGTTAAATGGGCTAAAGCTTTCTCTGCCTTATGTTTCGTGCAATCAAGCTCATAAAGCACCTGGAGAGCAGCGATTCTTGCCTTTCGCCTGATGCCAGCCATTAGTTAGTCGTATTCTCTTTACATGCCAGATGTGCTATATCTTCAACGCCTGATACATTGAAGATTTGGAGTTCTGGGTTGATTCGCCTGATCAAACCGCTAAGCACTCTACCTGGGCCTATCTCATAAAAGTCACTAGCGCCATTATGCACCATGTATTCCACGGATCTTTGCCATTGGATGCAATTACGAAGTTGCTTCACCAATTCTTCCTTTATGGAATCAGCGTCTGTTAACGGCCTAGCGGTCACATTAGATATTACAGGAATTCTAGGTGGCTGAAATCCAACGTTCAAGACGATTCTACTGAATTCAGCTATGACTGGTTCCATTAAGGCAGAATGAAAAGCTCCGCTCACCCTAAGAGGGATAAGAACACGAGCACCTCTTGCTCTGGCTAATTTATCAGCTTCAGCCAGAGCCTGTGTAGCACCACTAATCACAATCTGCCCGGGGCAGTTTATATTGGAGATTTCAGTTCCACTATTTAGGCTTATATCTTTAACTGCTTCTTCATCAATTCCTATTACAGCCAGCATGCTCCCAGGATTTCTCAGCCCAGCTTCATACATCAATCTACCTCTTTCCCTAACAAGCAAAACAGCATCGCCCAAGTCAAGCGCACCAGCAGCAACCAGAGCGGTATATTCGCCCAAACTATGTCCAGCAACAAAAGCGGGAGAGGGAAAATTAGCCATAGCAGCCTCTTCAATCGCTTTAAGACAGGCAATACTGACGACCAGTATTGCGGGCTGGACGTTATGTGTCTTTGTCAACTCTTCATCCGGCCCTTCAAAGCATAAACGAGAGAGAGAAAAGCCTAAAGAAGCATCAGCTTCGTCAAAAATTGCCCTGGCTGAGGGATAGCTGTCATAAATATCCATTCCCATGCCAGTGCTTTGGGATCCCTGCCCTGGGAAAACATAAGCTACCTTGGATAACTCAGACATGCTAACTATTTCTTAGATGGTCTGACCTCGATTGACTCTCTGTCGTTATACCAGCCACATTGAGGACAAACACGGTGAGATAATTTGGGACTATGGCAATGTGGGCATACATCCATGGCAGGCAGACTTAGTTTGAGGTGGCTGCGTCTTTTTCCCTGGCGTGATTTCGCGGTTTTTTTCTTAGGTAGGGCCATATGGATTCTCCTCCTTAATTCCCGGGCAGTCAGGTCGGCATAATGGTTTCATGGGCAAATTTAACAATGTATATTGCCGTATTAATTCGCCCAGGTCAAGTATGTTTTTACTATCGATAGTGAATTCTTCTGATTGCTCCGGCGAATAGAGTGCTGAATCGCCAGGAAAATCAGATATCCGAAGGAATTCTTCTTCCGCAGTGAAACCTATCGGGAATAAAAATATATCAAGGCAGCGGCTACATACGAGTTCTACCTCAACAGTGAACTTGCCTTGCACCAAAATCCCCCGACTGGTATGAATCAACTTCACCTTTCCTTGTACAGAACCTTTAACATCATCATCAATTATCCCATCCATATTATAGCTTCGAGTAGAGCCAGTAGACTCTTTCAGCAACTGAGCTACATTTATCAAAGCATTTATAAATTCTTCTCCCATTTAGCATAGCCTAGAAATTTCGATAAACACAAAGTACAATAACATAATAAACTATATCACAGGAGGTCCAAGCATTGGAAATAGAAAAACTGAAGCTAAAGGCGAAAGATGCTGTGGAATCGCACAGACGACAGCTTATCCAGCTGAGCCTGAATATCCATGATAACCCTGAGTTAGCCTTCGAGGAGAAAAAGGCAATGGCTTGGCTTACTGACTATCTTGAGAGCAACGAATTTCATGTAGAACGAGGCATTGCTGGCCTAGCTACAGCCTTTCGGGCAACGTATGGTCAAGGAAGCCCAATACTTGCCTTGCTTGCCGAATACGATGCTTTACCAAAAATAGGACATGGTTGTGGGCACAATATTATAGCTGCCTCAGCAGTCGGGGCTGCTGTTGGCAGTAAGCCCATCATTGACCAGCTAGGAGGCAGCATTGTAGCTCTGGGCACTCCTGGCGAGGAAGTCTTCGGTGGTAAGATAAACATGGTGCAAGCTGGGATCTTTAATGCAATAGATGCGGCTATGATTGTACATCCTGGCGTGAAAAACTTGCTAACCCTAAAGGCGCTTGCCTGCACAGGCGTAGAGGTGGAGTTTTTTGGCAAGCCGGCTCATGCTTCAGCTGAACCTCACAAGGGTATAAATGCCCTTGAAGCTATTATTTTAGCTTTCAACTCTATAAATTCATTGCGCCAACACATAAAAGAGCAAGCACGCATCCATGGCATAATTACCGATGGTGGTGAAGCTCCTAACATAGTGCCAGCTCATAGCGCTGCTGAGTTTTATTTACGTGCTCCAGATAATGAGTATCTTGATGAGTTGAAAAGGAAGGTTTCGAACTGTCTTATAGGAGCATCTACAGCTAGTGGAGCAAGATTAGAATGTCGCTGGGATGACATAGCTTTCGATTCCATGAAAAACAACGAAACGCTAGCTGAGCTATATAAGCAAAATCTAGAATCGCTGGGGCGACATGTGGTGGCCTTCAACCCTGAGTTTGGCCTTGGCAGCACAGATATGGGAAATGTTAGTCAAGTAGTACCAAGCATACATCCTACCATAGCTATAGCTTCGCCTGATGTGTTGGGACATACACCAGAGTTTGCTGCAGCGGCAGCCTCTGAAGGGGGACATGAAGGTTTAATGGACGCAGCTAAGGCAATGGCTATGACTATCGTTGATATCCTACAGCCAGGAATGCTCGATAAGATTAAGCAAGAGTTTCGCCGTGGATAGAGCGGTTAATCCCGATTTACATGAAAAAATCGACGACATAATTAAAGTAAAGACCGAAGACGATTTTGCATTTGAAGCCAAAATCGTTGCCTTGAACTCGCAATATCGCAAACTGGGGTTGACTGGGGCAGTTACATCTGTGGGCAAGGAATTTACCTGCTATGCCACCTGTGATAGTCTTATATTTAGAAAGTTAAACAGCGAAAGTGATAGATAGTGGTAATGCCGACATCACCGAAACTCGCTACTTGTGTAGGTTTGTTTACTTGATAACAGTCATCTCCCATCGTAGTCAGCTTGGAGTCAACAGGATTTTTCACTAAAGAGCTATAGCCAAACCGAATATATAGCTTGTTTGGGATAGCGTGATAACTAAAATTGAAGGTGACTGATTAGTCAATCAAGTTAGCCTAAAAATACCGAAAGTGCTAAAATATCAATGATAGAGATGGCAGGTATCATCGAAGCTATTGTCGGCTCGAAGTCCATTAGCAAGGGCTTCTATCTCTATAGGAAAGGGGCTATAAAATCACCTGCGAAATGACAAAAACAAAGATTCAAGGATTATCCGCTACTGGAGATGTCCGCCGTGATTCAGCCATGCAGGCGGCAACTGCTACCATCTCAGCAGCGAGATTTCTATCATACTGAAAGAGGCGAGGAACATCATGAAAGTTGTTTTATTAGAAGACCTCCCCGGCAAGGGAAGGGCCGGTGATCTCAAGGATGTGAATGAAGGCTATGCCAAGAATTTCCTTTTGCCTCGGGGCTTAGCTATGGTAGCGACCCCTACGGTTATTAAGCAAGTAGAGGCCAGGCTAGAGAGGGAGAAACTTAAGGAAACTGTTGACCATGATAAACTGGTCGAACTGGCTCAGCAAGTTGAGGGAAGAGAAATTCACCTAAAAGCTCGCACTGGTGCCGGAGAACGGCTGTTTGGCTCTATTACTGCTACTGATATAGCTGAAGAATTGAGTCGGGCCATGGGTTCTGCTATTGATAAGAGGAAGATAGATTTAGAGAAACCTTTGCGCCAATCTGGTAGCTATGCAATAGGCGTCAGGTTAGCCGGCGACATTAAGCCGCAAATTACAGTAGTTATCGAGGAGGAGAAAGACTAGGAATGGTTGATGAGAAATTGCCACCTCATGATATTGAAGCCGAGGAGGCAGTAATTGGGTCCTTACTTATTGACCCTGATGCCATATTGAAGATTGCCACTTCCCTCAAGCCCGAGAATTTTTTTTCCGAAACAAATCAGGTGATTTACAGAGCTTGTCTCTCACTTTATCAACGCAATGAAGCTATAAACCAGATTACAGTGGCTCATGAGCTCATGCGTGAAGAAAAGTTGGAGCAAACCGGTGGTGCTGCCTTCTTAAGCCATCTAATCAGTAATGTACCCACATCACTTCATGTTGAATATTATGCTCAAATAGTATCTAATACAGCGGTAATGCGACGGTTGATTGCCGCCGCTGAGCAAATCAAGGCATTAGGCTATGAAGCTAGCCCGGATGTTGAAGATTGTTTCAATAAAGCCGAAGATATCCTGTTTCAAGTGCGAATGAAGCGGGAAGCCCGAGATTTCATCCCAATCCGAGACGCTTTGGGCCAATACTTTGAAGAAGCTGGATCACCTACTGCGTCACGGGAAGGAGAAATACCTCATATTCTAACCGGTTTTGCTGCCTTGGATGATTTCTTAGGAGGACTACAAAGATCTGACTTGATTATTTTGGCGGCTAGACCTAGCCTAGGCAAAACAAGCATGGCCTTAAATATTGCCAGAAATGCCGCCATTAACCAGAAGGCTTGCGTTGCTTTATGCAGCTTGGAGATGTCTCGAGAGGCAGTGGTACAGAGGCTTCTAGCCAGTGAATCTGAGGTGGATTCCAGAAAAGTTCGCCTTGGTCGCTTCGGCGAGCATGATGAGATAAAAATTATGGAAGCCAGCGGAATCCTCTCCGAGGCGCCGATCTATATTGATGATTCACCACAGCTTCGCTGTTTGGATATAAGAAGCAAGGTGCGGCGCCTTCACTACGAGCACAACATCGACCTGATTATCATTGATTATCTGCAACTTATACAAGGCAATGGCAGGAGTGAAACCCGAGTGCAGGAAATTAGCAAGATAACCCGTGACTTGAAAACACTGGCCAGGGAACTGAATGTGCCCGTACTAGCGGTGTCCCAACTCAGTCGGGCTGTAGAATGGCGGGCCTCTCATATACCTCAGCTATCTGACCTGCGCGAAAGTGGCAGTATTGAGCAAGATGCTGATATCGTTCTTTTCGTCTACCGAGATGACATGTATTTTTCCCGTGAAGACTGGAGCAAGATGCATGACATTGAAAAGGAACCCTACCCCAGCGGCATCGCTGATATCATTATAGCTAAACACCGTAATGGTCCTTTGGGGCAACTTAAGATGCGCTTCCTAGGCAGGATTGCCAAATTTGCTAATTTAGAGGCAGAGCTGATTTCGGCCTCTTAAGGGAATAAAGATGCCTAAACGGCAATTAGCCAGCTCTCAAGTGAAAACAGAATTTATCTCATTGCCCGAGTATTTCTTTATCCGGATAATGCCTAAAATTTACGACCTGGCCGAACTTAAGATAGTGTTATATGTTACTTATCTTATCCTGCGAAAACAAGAGCATCCCCACCCTGATATTATCGGCGTTACTTATGAAGAACTAAAATCTGCAATCTGCCGGCTGCCAGCCGAGTTAGATGAGGAGACACTGCGCCAAGCTTTGGACTTAGCCATAGAGCATGGAACTTTATTACACTCAACTTCAAATATAAATGAAGTGCTCGAGGACATTTATTCGCTGCCCGCCCTGATGTATCGGAGGCCTCAGCCACCAACTGTTAATATCTTTGCTCTCTACGAGCAGAATATTGGCATGATAACACCGATGATTGTTGAAGAACTTAAGGAAGCAGAGAAACTTTATCCACCTCAGTGGATAGAAGAAGCCTTTAAGGAAGCAGTTACGCTCAATAAACGCAGTTGGAAATATATTGCCCGTATTCTAGATAGATGGGCTAGCGAAGGTAAGGACAGTGGAGAATATAGGAGAGACATTAAAAAGAATAGCTCAGACAAATATGTCAAGGGCAAATACGGACACCTCGTTCAAAGATAATGTTCCTTCTGCCTCGATGGAAGAAGACGCGGGTGAAATCTGCCCTGTTTGCAAAGGGGCTGGTTTTGTTCATCCTGCCTTGAATTCAGGGCAAATTGATTTCAGCCGCGTGGTACCCTGCCAATGCAGTAAAGGGGAGCTTCGCAAGAAAAAAACAGAATATCTTGAGAAATACAGCAATCTGGGTTCCCTGTCGCAGCTTACTTTCGACAAGTTATCTCCTAGAGGTAAAACTAGCCGTCATACTAGGTCCCAGCGCAATCGGGACGAAGAATCTCAAGAGCACTTTGCCCGACTTTACCATGCTGCCAAAGGCTTTGCTGATGATCCCAGGGGTTGGTTGCTCTTGTTAGGTCCCAGCGGCTGTGGTAAAACACACTTGGCTTGTGCTATCGCCAACCACCGTCTCAGCTTAGGAGAGCCTGTATTTTATATCGGCACTGCTGACCTTCTCGACCACCTGCGCTCTGCCTTCAGTTCCACCAGCGATGTCAGTTATGACGAGCTGTTTGAGCAAGTAAAGAATGTGCCTTTACTAATACTTGATGATCTTACTTTAGGAGGTGCCACCATCTGGGCTAAAGAGAAGCTGGAACAACTCCTTAATCATCGCTTCAATACTAGACTGACCACGGTAATCACCAGCGATGTGCCGCTAGAAAGAATGGATGAACGCTTACGTGGCCACCTAACTGACAATGAATTTTGCCAAGTATGGGCGGTTGAGAAAAAATCCCTCTTAGAATCTCAGGGAGGCTTAGAACTAGAGCTATTGCGAAATATGACCTTTGATAATTTTGACCACAAGAGACTGGAATTGCCCTTGGAACAGCGGCAAAATCTGCATCAGGCTTTCAACTTAGCATTAGATTTTGCTCACTCACCGGAGGGTTGGCTAATATTTCAAGGCATTAACGGCTGCGGCAAAACTCATCTGGCGGCAGCTATCGCTAATTATCGTCTGGCGCAGGGAAAACCTGTCTACTTTGTTGTTGTTCCCGATCTCCTTGACCATTTACGCTCTACATTCAGTCCGGATAGCAAAATATCCTATGACGAATTTTCTGAGAAACTTAAAGAGGTTCCATTGCTAATACTCGATGACTTTGGAGAACAATCAGCCACGCCCTGGGCTCAGGAGAAGCTATATCAACTGATAAACTATCGCTATAACGCCCAGTTGCCCATGGTAGTCACCACATGTCTCTCTTTAGAGGAGATTGAAACAAGAATCAGCTCACGAATGATAGACCCCAAAATCAGCGTGGTATTCAACATCACCGCTCCCGATTACCGTGGCAATGTAGGGCCTGTAAGGCGTGCTAAACGCTACTGACTGAAGTATTCCGTAATTGCCATCTGCCCGTAGCTCGTTACACCGATGAAAGGGGGAGTGATATTAATTGAAACAACCCCAGTCAGGATATCGAGTACACATTCTGTAGTGATATATATATCACTCGAGCCTACTTTGGATGGCGTGACTCCCAAGTTCTCTGAGAGCATCAGAAGCAACCCAGCGAGCAGCCTTCGAGTCAAGTCGCTTGATTTCCTTGGCAGCATTTATTGCGGCTCTGTTCAAATTGAGGTTTCTTTTCCCGATGTTTCTCAAAGCCCAATTAACAGCCTTCTTGACGAAGTTACGTTCGTCGATAGCTCCTGGTATTATTAGAGGAGGCAATTCGATGAATTTCTCATCGCTGGCCTTCTTATCGTGCCATGCCAGACAGGCTATCAGCGAAAAGGCTGTGCTTTTGACGAACTCTTCCTCTCGCTCAGACCAATCAGCAATTTTCATCCAGGCTAACTTATTTTTTCCAAAGAGATTCATACACACCTGATCGCAGACATCCCACGAATTAATGCCTTTCACCCAGTCCTCCATCTGCTCTTCAGTCAGTTTGTCCGGGTCACCAACCATCGCGGCCATGATCCTTGCTTCAGTTATTCCAGTCCTCCATAGGTCTAACGCCAGCTTGTGGTCTATCCCTACCTCTTTAGCCAGTTTTCTCATATCAGGAACCGAGACGCCTAATCTCTGTTCAACTGTCATCCCGTATTTAGCCATTCCTGTTAATCGCTCTGGCTGAGCCTTGCCTTGGAGTTTATCCAGCACATCCTTCACAAAAGCCACGATTTACCTCTTGTTACACTAATCCTAAATTAGTAACATAAAGTGTTGATTTATAAAAGCCCATTAAACCATACTCAATACAGATGGTTGCCAGTGTTTCTTATTACCTCCTAGGTGTGTAAAAACAACACATTTGATTTCTGACCATTCTGGGTCAGTGTCTACTATTTGATAACCCTGGCTAATGGCTTGAATAGTTCCTGCTTAAATAGCGCCTCTTCCGAAATAAAGCAGTATGATGACGGTGATAAGCAAAATCCAGTATAAAGCGGGGACAGGCCCCCACCACTCTTTGTGCCACCAGATTTTACCTTTGCGGAAGCTTTGAATTCCATAATGTGGATTTAAAACAAACCAGAAAAAGTCTTCTAGAAAAACGAGGCCGACATAAAAGCCAAGCAATAGACATTCCAACCGCCAGCTCCAAGAAATAAAAAATAACGGCAGATGAACTACGGCAATCAGGAACAGTGTCATAAAAAAGTGGTAGCCGGTTACCGGCCTTCCACCAGCCACCCTGGTGAGCCATCCCTTTTCGATGCGCCAGCAAGGTAGTTTCGCTGCCCATCCATCCTTGCCCTCGATCTGGACCTCCCACAAAGCAAGTAGAAAGGCCAGGAAAATCATAAAGGCCAGTAATCCTACCATCGTTACTATCCGTCTCCGGATTTTGTGCCTAGTTTAACATTTACCAATTCGTTTGGATGAAATGACTATGCTGTTTATTATGTGTTGGCAGAGGTTAGGGCTTTCGTCTCGCACTCCTTTTTGTAACAATTTACTGGGTTTTGGGTTAAGGAAAATTCCTCAGTTTACACTGTCCCTATCAAACCTGGTATCCGACTGATCCTCGGTTCTAATCACCAAAGTATCAAAATTTACGTCTGTGGGAGTCGGTGCGAAATTAAAAGCGGAGTCGCTTATTTTGCTTTTTAGTAGTTTTCACTTACCATTGCTGATAAGCTTTTTTTAAAGTTCATCACTTTTCACTTTATCTACCTTTGCCGCAGTTTTCATCGCCAATGAATATATCTCAATGAAGCCAGCGCTTGAGTTTTGATTAAACTTACTACTCTTGTTGAATGTGGCAAGATCCGCATCAAACAGTGAAAATGGCGACTTGACCGAAACGACGTCAGATCTACCTTTAAAAAGCTTGATTTTCACTGTACCTGTCACATTCAAATTCATCGAATCAATATATGCATTCAAATGCTTCATGGTCGGCTCATGCCACTTGGCATTGTAACAAAGGTATGCCCATTTTTTATCAATTATTTCTTTCATCTCGTTAGCTGTTTGGGTGCTGACAATTTTTTCGAGGTTGTAGTGCGCCTGAGTGATCACATGTGCCGCTGGTGACTCGTACACACCCCTGACTTTAATTCCCACCAAGCGATCTTCTATAAGGATTACATAGCCTATGCCATGTTTGCCGACAATCCTGTTAGTAGTGATGATGAGTTCAGACAGCTTAACTTTGTTTCCATTTAGAGCAACTGGTACACCATGTTCAAATTCGAGTTCGATATATTCCGCATCATTGGTTACATTTTCGGGTGGGGTTGTAATTCGCAGAACCTTTTCCAGATTGGGGATAAGTTTGGGGTCTTCAATCTCTCCACCTTCACCCGTCACACCCCACATATTGTCATCCCAAGAATAAGGAACCCCCTTCTTTGCTTGAGAAGTTTCAATACCGCGTTCGGCTGCATATACAAATTCTTCGTCTCGTCCCATACCCCATTCCCGCACCGGAGCAATGATTTTCATATTTGGGTCTTCGCAGAGAATCGAACTCTCAATCCTCACTTGGTCGTTGCCCTTACCGGTAGAGCCATGAGCAATAACCCTTACTCCTTCTGCATGAGCTATCCCCACCGCTATTTTGGCAATGAGCGGGCGGCCAACGGGCGTGCTTAAATGATAGTCCCCTTGATAGCTACCGTTGGCTTTAATGGCTCTGGCAATATAATGCTCGGCAAACTCGTCTTTACAATCAAGCACAATGGCTTTTTGGGCCCCCAACTTGAGAGCTTTTTGTTTTATAGCCTCCAAATCATCGGCTTGTTGACCAATGTCAATAGTGAGAGCAATAACCTCGGCATTGTAAGTTTCCTGAATCCACTTTAAGATTACAGAGGAGTCAAGTCCTCCCGAGTAAAGGAGTACTACGGAATCAACCTTTTCCCCCTCGTGAACCTCGTGGGAGGCAATTTTGTGATACTTGGTTTGTTTTTTCATATTTTCTCCCTTATTTCCAAATTAATTTCTCAATAACTTTTCCAAAGGTTTCTTTCTCTTCGTTCCAGTGCCGCCTCTTTTCCAAAATACCTTTTTGGACGATTGAAAGTTGAAGATTACCAGTAGAGCCCTGCGAAGTGGCTAAATTAAGGAGTTTAGCTACGTCAAAATCAGGAATCTCGCTGAGATATCTTTTGGCATACATATATGCCTGCCGGAAAGGCAGTTTCTTTTCTTGAGCCAAAACATTAACCCAGTGTGCGGCAAAAATCTCCTTAGGAAGATGTTTCTTGATTTGCGCATCATTGACTTCAAGCGTTTGTATAAAAAGCTTGGCTACTTTCACAGAAGAAAGAACGATGTTAAAAGCGTCCATTATGCCACCCTTTGCTTGTTGTACATCCCTGTTGTACCCGGAGGGCAGGTTTGCCAGAGAACTGCTGATTTGCAACTGGGTTGCCATAACCTGATGGTATTTAGCTCGCATCAATTCCAGTGCATCCCAATTTTGTTTTTGTGGCATTATACTGCTACCGCTACTGAGACTCTTGTCAAACGTAATAAAAGAAAATGG
>Ga0180433_10005035_pt1 | contig 18176 bp, 15 predicted proteins | sample SS_ome_8_FD_132980 | JGI IMG/M metagenome (GOLD analysis project Ga0180433, IMG submission 132980) | Hypersaline lake sediment archaeal communities from the Salton Sea, California, USA - SS_1_D_1 metaG | ecosystem: Environmental > Aquatic > Non-marine Saline and Alkaline > Hypersaline >... | reverse complement strand
TTATTTTTTTAATCCTTCTGTTATCAACTTCTACTATCCTCATATCAAAATTTTTAACAGGCACTACTTCATCCTTTTTGGGTATTTCACCTTGAAGCTCCAAAATCAAACCTGCCAGAGTGTCTGCATCTCCTTTAATATCATCAAAAATATCATTATCAGAATTAGTTATTTTATAAAAATCATTTAATGTGGTCTTGCCTTCAAAAAAATAATTATTATCATCGATCATTTCATATATTTCCTCTTCTTCGTCATATTCATCAATAATCTCACCAACGATCTCTTCGAGGATATCTTCAAGCGTTACAATACCTATAGTACCCCCGTATTCGTCAACAACGATCGCCATGTGTATCTTTCTTGTCTGGAATTCTTCCAGCAGGTCATTGATCTTTTTTGTTTCAGGAACAAAGTATGGCGGTCTGACCAGGGATTGCCATCTGAAAACGCTTTTTTTATGGAAATGAGGTAACAGATCTTTTGTAAACAAAATCCCTTCAACATTATCGAAAGATCCTGAATATACAGGGATCCTTGAATATCCTGATTCAATGATAATCTCAAGCAGATCCTTAAACGCAGTTTGTATATCAACTGCAACAACATCAACCCTGGATTTAAGGACCTCGCCAACATCAATATTTACAAACTTCACAATACCTTCAAGTATCTCCTTATCTTCAGTAATATTTTCGGATGTTATTTCAAGAGCATGGGAAAGGTCATCAATTGATATATTCTGTCTTTTGTGAGCGAACCTCTTATTCACAAATGACGTGGATCGTATTAACAAGAAGCTGAGAGGACTGAATACCCTGTCAAGAATAAACAACGGGTATGCCATAAATGAGGCAAAACTCAGGGATGAACGCGAGGCATATACTTTCGGTATAACCTCGCCGAACAACAATAAGATAAATGTTATAATTATCACCTGAACGATAAATCCCAGTACAATGGCATTTGAAAAGTCAACAATAGAATTAGTAATAAATGCTGACAGGATCACAATACCTACATTCACAAAATTATTACCTATCAATATTGTTGCCAGCAATCGTTCGGGATAATTCAACAAACTAAGGATCAGATTATTGGTTTTTGTATTTTTTTCCTTTATTGCAGTAATATCTGATGGTGACAATGCAAAAAATGCCACTTCAGAGCCTGAAATAAGTGCAGAAGCACAAAGCAAAAACATAAGGATTATTATCCCCACAATATCGCTTGCAGATACCGGATAAACAACAATGTTCAGATCAATAAACATCAGGACCGGGTATGGATCAATTTCCAAACCGTACAGTTTTGATTAGTTAATTACTGAATTAAAATGGCAAGTCATCAGATTCCTTCAAATCCGAATCGGCTTTATCAGAATCAAAGTTATCGGTCTTTTCTTTCTGTTCCTGTTCCGTAGTACTTTCTGCGCTCCTCCTGCCTAATAACTGCATGTTATCAACAATGACCTCAGTTATATAACGTTTATTACCTTCCTTATCATCCCAGGATCGGGTTCTTATCTTTCCTTCTATAAATATTTGTGAGCCTTTTTTAACATACTTCTCCGCAACTTCTGCCAATCCCCTCCATGCAACAATATTATGCCATTCTGTGGTTGTAACTTTCTCTCCGTCCTTGGTTCTGTATGATTCACTGGTAGCAATCGGGAAACTTGCCACTGCAATACCACTCTCAAGGTAGCGTACTTCAGGATCTTTCCCGACATTACCTACTAAAATAACTTTGTTTACAGACATTTTTAATAATATTTAATATAAAATAACACTTTTATTCTAATTACAAAGATAGTTATATAATTAATATTATATAATAATATAATAAAATAATATACTTAAGGTAAATTGATTTTGATTATCATATAAAAATCTAAATCCATGAATAATATATTATTCTCACCTGCTGTTATTTCTCTTGTAATGCTGTATATTTTTGAAAAAACGTATTTTTGTTTTTGATTTATTGAATAATCAATTATATTTGCATTCTTCTAATCGAATTAATGTAATTTATTGATAATAAAATATTTTTGAAAATGACAAAAGCAGATATTGTAAACGACATTTCCAAAAAAACTGGAATTGAAAAAATTACTGTTCAAAAAACAGTTGAGGCATTCATGGAATCGGTAAAAGGTTCATTAGTTAAGGGGAATAATGTATATCTAAGGGGTTTTGGCAGTTTCATTGTCAAAAAAAGAGCTAAAAAAACTGCGAGAAATATTTCAAAAAATACTACCATTATTATTCCTGAACATTTTATACCTGCTTTCAAACCTGCTAAAGTATTTGTTAATAAAGTAAAAGGTAATGTTAAAAAGTAGAATTGTATTTTATATACATTCTGCATAAACTTATAAGCCATGCCAAGCGGGAAAAAACGGAAGAGGCATAAAATGTCAACGCATAAGCGTAAAAAGCGTCTGAGAAAAAACAGGCATAAGAAGAAAAAATAGGATACCTGTACCGATTTTCTTATATCTTACTACTCTTTATTCCTTTATGGACTTTATAAAGGCTTATTGACTGTCCTGTTTTTCCTACTGTTTTAATTCAATACAACAAATGTGAATAGTGTAGGTAAAGAACTTATTATTAATGTTACTTCCTCAGAAATAAATATCGCATTACTTGAAGGCAAAGAGTTGATTGAACTCAATAAAGAAAGAAACGATACGATATTTTCTGTGGGCGACATATATCTGGGCAAGGTAAAAAAAATAATGCCCGGCTTAAATGCTGCATTTATCGATGTCGGATATAAGAAGGATGCTTTTTTACACTATCTTGATCTTGGACCTCAGTTCAGATCATTGAACAAGCTTTTACATTTAGGTCTGTCGGAGAAATACAGGGTTCCTCCGCTACATAAATTCAAGACCGAGCCTGATATTGACAAGGGAGGGAAAATAACCGCAGTCCTTTCACCCGGGAAATATGTTCTTGTACAAATTGCCAAGGAGCCCATATCCACAAAAGGTCCCCGTTTAAGCTCCGAAATATCCATTGCCGGGCGTAACTTGGTTTTACTTCCTTTTTCAAACAAAGTGTCTGTTTCTCAAAAAATCGAATCCGCAGAAGAAAGAAACAGGCTCAAACGACTGATAGTAAGCATCAAACCGAATAATTACGGCGTTATCGTAAGAACTGTTGCAGAAAAAAGAAAAGTTGCAGACCTTGATAATGAACTCCGGGATCTGGTAAAAAAATGGGAAGGAGCTTTTAAAAACCTGAAAGGCGCTTATCCGCCACGTCTTGTAATCAGGGAGCTTGACCGCACCTCTGCAATGCTCAGGGATTATCTGAATTCTACATTTAACAACATCTACCTTAATGATGAATCAATATATAAAGAAATTAAGGATTATATCAAAAATATAGCACCGGAAAAAGAAAAGATCGTAAAATTATATACAAAAAAGGTACCCATATTTGAAAAGTTCGGTATAGATAACCAGATAAAATCACTTTTCGGAAAGACAGTTCCTTTTAAGAACGGAGCATATCTGATCATAGAACATACCGAAGCACTGCACGTGATTGATGTGAACAGCGGCAATCTGTCAAAGTCAGAAAAAGATCAGGAAACCAATGCCCTAGAAGTAAATCTGGCTGCTGCAGAGGAAATCTCCAGGCAACTCAGGCTGCGTGATATGGGTGGGATCATTGTCATTGATTTCATCGATATGCATACTCAGGAAAACAAACATAAAGTATATGAAAAGCTTCAGGAACTGATGTCAAAAGTTAAAACAAAACATCATATCCTTCCTCTCAGTAAATTCGGACTTATGCAGATCACCCGTGAGAGAGTACGCCCGGAAATGAACATTAAAACTATAGAGAAATGCCCCTTGTGTAGTGGTACCGGAGAGATAACTCCAAGTATTATCCTTATCAACGAATTGGAAAACAAACTTAAATATATAACAAGCAGACCGGAAAAAGGAAAAATTACACTTTGTGTGCATCCGTATATTGCTGCATATCTTACCAAAGGGGTGCTTTCACCATCAAGAAAATGGCAGTGGAAATACAAAAAAATAATCAAAATAAAATCGGACAGCTCCTATACTTTCCTTGAATACCATTTCATTGATAGTGATAACAAAGAGATCATTCTATGATCTCTGATCTACTCTGCACATCCTGTACTGATCATTATCCTGAATAATATAAAAAAATCCCGGTCAGAAACCGGGATTTAAACAGGTATTATGAAAAATATTAACTACTACGCTCCACCCTTCTCTGCTACTTCTTCCAACATTGCAGTAGTTAAAGATTTAGGTCTTTCAATAGCATAGCCTAATGCTCTGTCCCAGGTAATATTAGCTAACACACCAATTGCCCTTCCAACACCGAATAGTACGGTATAGAAGTCATACTCTTTTAAGCCATAGTACCATTGTATTACACCTGACTGAGCATCTACGTTAGGCCATGGATTCTTAGCCTTACCATGTTCCTTGAGAATATCCGGAGCCACTTCATAGATAGCGGAAACCACCTTGAACAATTCGTCATCAGGCAGATATTTCAGGCAGTATTCACGCTGTGAAGCATACCTCGGGTCTGTTTTTCTAAGTACGGCATGACCGTATCCCGGAATAACCTGCCCGCTGTTAAGAGTATCCCAGAGGAATTTCTTCAGGTCTTCGTGTGTGGGGGCTTTGCCACCCATCTTCTCCATCACATCCTGTACCCATCCCAGCACTTCCTGGTTTGCCAGTCCGTGCAGCGGACCTGCAAGTCCGTTTATTCCTGCTGAAAGTGCATAGTATGCATCAGAAAGAGCTGAAGCTACAAGGTGTGTTGTATGAGCTGAAACATTTCCTGACTCATGATCCGAATGGAGAATGAAATACATTCTTGCCACTTCGTCATAAGGGCTGTCTATTCCCATCATGTGAGCGAAATTACCGCCAAGATCAAGATCTTTATTCGGAGGGATAATATCTCCATCCTTGTACTTCCAGCGATAAATAAAAGCTGCAATTTCCGGAAGGCGGGCAAGCAGGTCTGTTGAATCTTCATACATAGTATCCCATGCATCCATCTTGTTAAAATTCCCACTGGAATAATACTTTGCAAACTTTGATTCGCGTTGCATAGATACTATAGCAGCAGAGAACATTGCCATAGGATGAGAATCTTTAGGCAACGATTTTAACATATCAAAAACATACTGTGGAACAGTGCTTCTGGCTTTGAAATCAGCAACTGTTTCTTCTGCTTCTTCCTGTGTAGGCACATCTCCTGTAAGGAGAAAATACCAGAAACCTTCAACATAAGGATAATCTTTACCCGGAGGCTTTGGTAATGCTTCCATTGTTTCGGGAATTGTTTTACCACGAAAACGAATACCTTCAAACGGATCTAAGTAAGAAATATCTGTTACTAAACATCTTACTCCTCTGGCACCACCAATCGCCTGTGCTATAGTGACTTCTCCTACTTTTTTGTCACCATGTTCCTTTAAGAGCGCTGTAGTCCTCGGACGGTGCTCCTGAATTTTTTCCAATAATTTTTCTTTTAATTTTGCCATCTTTTAAAATATTTAATTTAACTTAATTTCCAAAAGGGCAACTAATATATAAAAAAATTACCATTCCTGAATACCATAATTTATGTTATACAACTATTTATTTATTAATCTAAAATATCTGATTAAATATGCATTTTTTTATCCACAAAATATCTGTATAATCAATTGTATATTAGAAACTTCTTTGACCCATCCAATTATAACTGGCAGCACACGTGTTATATAAATCTGTTTTATAATATATAAATGATAAATATTTAAATTAAGATAATTGATAACTTTGTTGTCCTTAATGTTCAAAACACTAATATTTTAATTAAAAATTAATAAAATGGGTAATTTTAATTTAGAGTTAGATAATATGCATGAAATGTTTCCTTCTGATTTCACAGAGGAACAGATCGCCAAAGGACAAACTTTATTTTTAAAAGAATTGTCTTATGAAATGCACAAATTTTACGGGGGCAAAATGATGACAGTTCCCAAAGCCGGTCTTTTTGGTTTTAACTGGTTTAATGTATGGTACACACCTGGAGTTTCCAAAGTGTCAACAACTATCAGAGATAATTACGACACTTCTTTTGAACTTTCCAACAGAAAAAATTATGTTGCAGTAGTAAGTGACTCCACAAGGGTTCTTGGTGATGGTGACTGCACACCTCCGGGCGGACTCGGGGTTATGGAAGGCAAGGCTTTTCTTATGAAATACCTGGGAGGTATTGATGCTACAGCCTTATGTGTTGACAGCAAAAATGAAAAAGGCGAGAATGATCCCGACAAGATCATCGAATTTGTAAAAATGTTACAACATAGCTTCGGAGCCGTTAACCTCGAAGATATATCACAGCCAAACTGTTTTAAGGTGCTTGATACGCTTCGTGAGGAAACTGTAATTCCGGTATGGCATGATGATGCCCAGGGTACCGGATGTATCACTCTTGCAGGGCTTATCAATGCATTAAAGATAGTTGACAAACCTGTCAGTGATGTTAAAATAGCTATTTTCGGTGCAGGCGCATCAAATACAACAATAGCAAGACTTATAATTAAATGGGGAGCTAATCCTGATAATATTGTTATTTGTGACTCAAGGGGTGGGTTACATAAAGATCGGGCCGACCTTGAAGCAGACAAAAGGTTCTATCGTAAATGGGAGCTTTGCCAGTCAACAAACCCAAATAAAGTCAATTCTATTGATGAAGCAATGAAGGGCGCAGATGTTCTTATCGCTCTGTCAACACCAGGGCCTGATATCATTAAACCCGAATGGGTAAGGGAAATGGCAGATAAAGCTATTGTTTTTGCATGTGCTAATCCCGTCCCTGAAATATATCCTTATGCAGCAAAAGAAGCAGGCGCTTATATCACTGCTACGGGAAGAGGCGACTTTGACAACCAGGTAAACAACTCACTTGGTTTTCCGGGAATACTCAAAGGAGCACTTATTGTAAGCGCAACACATATTACAGATAATATGGCGATTGCTGCCGCTGAATCTATAGCCAGAACAGCAGAAAACAGGGGAATAACCCCGGAAAATATCGTTCCTTTAATGAGTGAGAGGGAAGTGTTCCCTACTGAAGCGAAAGATGTGGCACTGCAGGCTATTAAAGATGGCGTTGCCAGGAATGTTATGGAAGGAGATGAAGTCTTCAGGATTGCGGAAAAAGACATTGAAGAATCAAGAAAATTACTGGATTGCCTTATGCAACAAGGATTCATCAAGTCTCCGTCTAAAGATCATATTGAGAAGATATTTAACAATGTTGTTGACCAGATAAGAAGCATATAATATTAAATATTTCTCAGAAACAACACTCTCTGTAAGTAAGATAAAGAGCTTTTTTCCTTATGTTCTCTAATATTTGGAAATGAATAATTTTTATTTAAATTAGCTGCAAATAATCATAATGTATAATCAAAAAAACAGAAAAATATGAAAGTTACAGTTATCGGTGCCGGAAATGTTGGCGCAACATGTGCGAACCTACTGGCACAATTCGAATTAGCAAACGAAGTGGTGCTGCTGGACATTATCGAGAATTATGCTGAAGGCAAAACACTCGATATGTGGCAGACTGCACCAGTTACATTATCAGATTCGCGTCTGATAGGATCAACTAATGATTACACAAAAACTGCCGGCTCCGAAGTGGTAGTTATTACCTCAGGAGTGCCACGTAAACCCGGAATGAGCCGAGACGACCTTATCGGAACAAATGCAGGAATTGTGAAAACTGTTACCGAAAATGTTATCAAACATTCTCCGGATGCAATTATTCTTAATGTTGCAAACCCACTTGATGTAATGACTTACTGTGCATATCTGACAGCTAAGATCGATTCACACAGGGTATTTGGTATGGCCGGAATACTTGATACAGCAAGATACCGTGCATTTCTGGCAACAGAACTCAATTGCTCTCCGAAAGACATACAGGCATTACTGCTTGGAGGTCATGGAGACACAATGGTACCGTTACCAAGATACACAACAGTATCAGGAATTCCTGTCACGCAACTGATAGAAGGTGAAAAACTTGATGCAATACTGCAAAGGACAAAAGGAGGCGGAGGAGAGATTGTCAAGTTGCTTGGCACTTCAGCATGGTATGCACCTGCTGCTGCAGCCGTACAGATGGTTGAAGCAATAGTTCGCGACCAGAAAAGGATATTCCCTGCATGTACACTATTGAAAGGGGAATACGGACTTAACGATATTTATCTCGGAGTACCTGTTAAATTAGGCAAAAAAGGTATCGAAGAGGTGATCGAGATCGACCTGAACGACCAGGAAAGAGAATTACTTATGAACTCTGCAAATGCAGTTAGAGAAGTAATGGACGTTCTTGATAATATGAACTTGTTTTAAACCGGTATTTTTTCCGGAAAAAGGCATTTCGTCTCTGAAATGCCTTTTTTTTTATTTTAAACATAATATTAACATTGCTTTGGAGTAATACTATTTTTTTATTTTTTTGCATTTGATTCCAAAAACTAAAACCAATTAGTATGAAAAATCTGAAAATCATTTATGCACTTATAGGATCATTAATATTATTCTATAGCTGTACAAAAGAATATACCAAGCCTGATGAGGTTGACCCAAATTATGCTATTACCTCTGTTGCCGGGAATGTGATAGATGAGAATTTCCAGTCCCTGCAAGACGTTGAAGTGAACGTTCATGGAAACATATATTATACAAACGAAGACGGATCATATATCCTTGAAAATATTAAAGTCCCTAAAGGACGCTTCACTATCAGCTTTAAAAAAGACGGTTATTTTAATGTAACACGGTCAGAGATCCCCAGTAATGGAAAACCTTCAGTAATGCCGGTGGCAATGATCTCCAAAACCGGGCTATATGCTGGTCAGACACAGTTTCAATCCTCTGCAGGCGGGGTATTGAATATATTCACACAAGGTTGTACAATAATATTCCCGGCTGATAATTTTGTAACGGAAAGCGGCGCTTCTTACACCGGCAATGTGAATGCAGCAGCAGCATACCTGGATCCTACATCAGACATTTTCAACCTGGCAGTTCATGGTGGTGATATGCGCGGTGTTGACGCCAGCGGCGGAAATGTTATTGTTGACTCTTATGCAGGTATCAATGTGGAACTTACAGATGATTATGGAAACAAACTGGATCTTGATCCAAACAAAAAAGTGGCTGCATCAGTGGAATTGCAAATACCACCTGGTCTGCTGGGAAATTCGCCTGCAACAATAGATCTCTGGGATTTCGGCAACAACAATGGTTTGCGCGAAGCAGGAGGATCAGCAACAAAACAGGGAGATAAATATATTGCGCAAATGGAACATTTCAGCTACTGGGAATGTGCAATCCCCTACTCTGCAACAGCAATAGTGAGCGGGATAGTTAAAGATACTTACGGTAAAGCAATACCGGGAGTAAAAGTTGCTGTAGGAAAATCATTTGCAGTGACCGATAACAACGGACACTTTAAAAGGGCTATCCCTGCCGGAATAACTATAGATGTCACTATTAAACCTGATTATTACGGCACTTTTATTAACCCTGTATCTGTAGGACCATTGAGTTCAGGACAAACAGAATTCGTAGAACTGATCGTTCCTCCTATGAATATCGTACAGGGTGTGCTGGTAAATTGTCAGGGAATTCCTGTTCCCGGTAAAGTGGTACTCAGGTGGGGAACCGAATTCTCAAGTATTATGACACCTACAGGCATATTTGAGCTGCCAATACCCGATTTTGTACCATCAGCGATGATCAATGCTTATGGTAATAATTACTCTGCAACACTGAGCATAACCCCGGATACCAATCCTTACGATGTCGGGAAAATTATTCTCTGTCCGCCTGTACCGGTCGGAACCAATGAAATTGTTGTGGATGGCAATGTATATGATGAATACTTTGAAGCTACCGGGTATTATTATTATTATGAATACTATTCAGGTAAAGACAGTATCGACAGTATAGAAGTCCATGAAGGAACTTACGTTAATATATATGGTGATGATGGCGATATATATATGGATATAAATAAAGCTGCCGGACCAGGAACATATTACGTAGGCAATAAAAGCTGTACAGGCACATCAATATCTATATACATAGGTGATCTCTCTTTTTGCTTTATTTCCGGATTTATACAGATAATGAGATACGATAATGTAGGCGGACTGATTGAAGGAGTATTCTCCGGTACAGCAGTTGCTGACGATCACGAACCGCCTCTGAGAGAAACAAAAACAATTACAGGGAAATTCTCTGTTATCAGAGAACAGGACCAGGTATCTTTTATAGACTAAATTAGTATTGATATATTTTCAAACCTCTGCAATACATTAAAAGCAGAGGTTTTTTTTATTTATTACAATAAATTTTCCGGAAATATAAAAAGTAATTTATACTATTTAACGAAATTTATTTCTGACATTTTCAGGTTTTATTGTAACTTTATCCAGAAGTAATATCATCAGGCAGATATACATGAAAAATAAAATAATAATCATCTTCTTACTTATAATACCATTATTATATGGTATAACAAACTGCCCTGCCCAGGAAGTTACTGACAGCCTAATCCTTGCCTTAATGAAATCACAGGAAGATACTAATAAGGTAAATATCCTTAATGACCTCTCTGAAACAAACCTGGCATCTGATCCTGATAAAGCAATGGATTATGCCAACAAAGCACTGCTTTTAGGTAAAGACCTGAATTACAAACACGGCATTGCAACAAGTTATAGCAATATCGGAAATGCTTATGATATTAAAGGTATATATGAAAAAGCAATAGTAAGTATTAATAAAGCAATAGAAATAAATGAAGAATTAAAAGATATTGCTGCGATATCAGATAATGAGAAGGATCTGGGCAGGATATACCAAAAGCAGGGAAATTATAATGATGCTATAACCTGCTACCTTAGTTCCCTCAAGAAAAAAGAAGAACTTGGAGATGAAAAAGGTATTGCTTCCAATCTTAATAATGTTGGCATGATATATTATTTTCAACATTATTATGACAAAGCAAAAGAATATTTTGAAAGAACATTGGTACTGGTTAAAGAACAGGGGAATAAAAATGCTGTTGCTATTACACTAAATAATATTGGAAATATATATTATGCAATTGAAGATAACGAAAAAGCTATGGAATATTTCCAGAGTTCTTTAAAGATCAAGCAGGAAATAGGCAATAAATTCAGTATAGCAAAAAGCCTTAATAATATAGGGAATATTTATAAATCTCAACAAGATTATGCAAAAGCCATAGAATATTACCATAATGCTTTGGCTATTACTGAAGAGATCGGAGATAAATGGGGCAGCGCCGGATCATATATGAATCTTGGAGTGGTATATCAGGCACAAAAGCAATATAGTTCTGCAATTAAATATCTTGAGAAAGCAATCGAAATAGCATCAGAAATTGGTTATAAAGAAGGACTGAAAATATCACACCAGGTGATTTCAGAAGTATATTCACAAACAGGCGATTTTGAAAAAGCATATGAAAACTTCACTTATTACTCCGATTATAAGGACACTATTCTCAATGAGGAAAACAGTAAATTCATTTCTGAACTGCAGGAAAAATATGAAGCTGATAAACGTGAAAAAGAGTTAGCCTTAAGTAATGCAGAACTGCAAAAAAGAAATTTAACTATAAAAGCCCAGAATACTCTTATTTATGGAGTAGTGGCAGGCCTGATCCTTGCTATCACACTGATATTTTTTGTATTACGAAGCTACCGGCAGAAGAAGAGAGCCAATGAACTGCTTGCTGCTCAAAATGAAGAGATCAGCCAGCAGAAAGAGGTCATCGAAGCCAAAAACCAGGATATCATGGCAAGCATTAAATATGCTAAGCGTATCCAGGAGGCCATCCTCCCTCCACCCAAACTGGTACGTGAAAGCCTCGAGAATTCATTTATCCTTTACAAACCTAAAGATATTGTTTCAGGCGATTTCTACTGGATGGAAAATAAAAAAGATATGATATTCTTTTCTGCAGTGGATTGCACCGGACACGGTGTTCCGGGCGCATTTATGAGCATAGTTGGTTATAACGGGCTTAACCAGGCTGTAAATGAGAAAGGACTCACTAAACCCGGAGAAATACTTGACCACTTAAACCACGCTGTTGAAGCATCCCTTCACCAGACAACAGATAAAGCAGATGTTAAAGACGGCATGGACATCGCATTATGTACGATCAGCTTGCAGGATAATGTAGTTGAATTCGCCGGCGCAAACAACCCTTTATATATTATTACAAACAAAGACACTGAACTTAAACTCAATGGCAGTGTGTTGAAACCTTCCATTGAAGGTGAAAAGCGTGACCTGTATGAGATCAAGGGAGATAAACAACCTATTGGTGCTTATGAGGATAAACGAAATTTTACAAATAATTCATTTTCTCTCTCTCCTGGTGATGCCATATATGTTTTTTCAGATGGTTTTGCAGACCAGTTCGGAGGACCAAAAAACAAAAAATTCAAATACAAACCTTTTAAAAAACTGCTTCTCGAAATAGAAGAAAAACCAGTGCTTGAGCAAAAAGATATCCTTAACAAAAAATTCGAGGAGTGGCGTGGTAAAATGGAACAGGTTGACGATGTATGTATTATCGGAGTAAAACTCTGATCAATTTACCACTATCACAAGATATTTAGAAACACTCCAAAACGCCTCAGGATCAGTAATGACCAGCTTATCCACCTTGTCATCTTCCCCTTTAGTCTTATATGAACCCGTTGGGTGTGTAGTTACTATATTTATCTTTTTACCATATAGATCTATTGAAGTGGTTTCTGTGATATCTATTTTTGTAAAATAATCCTTTTCAAAATCCTCCAGTAACTTATCCATCTTCCCTATGCCGATAAATCCACCTTCCCTGGTTATTATCTCTCGCTCCTTCAACTCTTTTGAAGTACCATAAACATAATAGGCAGTATTTAAAGCTGTTGTCTGATCCTCTATTATCTTATCCTTTTCTTCATTTGCTACAGCTAAAGTGTCAACTGTCAGGGTCAGATCTTCGATAATAATGTCAAGCTTCTCCAGTTCGGTCTTTAACTGCTCAATAGCCATATCCTTCTCTTCGATCTGTTGTGTTAACCTTACCAGCATCTTTTCTAGCTCCCCGACCTTCATATCGGAATTCCGCAGTTTTCTTTCCAGATCTTTGATCGTTTGTTTATTATATTGCAGCAACTCATATATTGCTTTAATATCATCATTTATCTTATCCTTTATCTCCTGCTTCTTCTCAATATCTCCTTCCGCAGTACTTATTGATATTATCTTTTCTTTCTCCTTTATCTTTTCCAGGTTCTCCTGTATCTCATTAAATGATTGTATATAACTTATTATTGTCTCATCATTCTCGCCGGTCACATTTTTAAGGCTGTCATTCTCAGCCTTAAGCACCTTATACTCGGGAGTATCAATAGGATCAGTACATGAGAATACAATTAGTATTACTAATAATGACATTAAATATTTTTCCATGATCATCTTAATTAATGTGAGTTCGACATATCAATTGCTGAATTTAAAAAAGTAAAAATAATAAAAATAGCAGAGATAAATCATATAATATCTCTGCTATTAACAACCAAAAAAATACCCCCTATGGTATTAGTCTTAAATATCTTATTGCCTCAAATACAATAAAATGAAGCTAAATTTATCTTTTGTAAAATTGTAAGGATAGTTTTACCGTATTTCATAACTAATCAGGTTTTGGGGATTAATAAATTCTTACAATTGTTAGTTATTACGGAAGATCTTCAGAAAGGTTACGTTTATCCTAATATTTTTTTATTATTTTTTGTGAGGGAACTGTATTTTATAGACTACATCAACCTTGCCTTTATTTATTGCATTTAGCTTTCCTTTTAGTAATTTTCTCTTAAGCGGTGGAAGCCTGTCGGTAAATAAAATACCCTCGGTATGATCATATTCATGCTGAATGATCCTTGCCTGAACACCTTCAAAATACTCGTCATAAAACTTGAAGTTCTCATCATAATACTGAGCCCTAATCTTTTCTCTTCTCTTAATATCTTCCCTTATGCCGGGTATGCTCAGGCACCCTTCATTATACAGCCAGTTATCCCCGTCCTGCTCAATAATCCTTGCATTCACAAATACCTTTTTAAATCCTTTTAGGGTTTCATCTTTATCTCCTAAAGGTTCGGCGTCAATAACAAATAATTTCAGTGACAATCCGATCTGCGGTGCCGCAAGGCCTAAACCGTCAGCTTCATACATTGTTTCGAACATACTCTCAACCAAGCTGCTAAGTTTTGGATCGTCTTCTTTAATAATTTTAGTTTTTTTCCTTAATACAGGATTGCCGTATAATGTAATCGGATAGATCATATCTGTTAAACAAACCCACCTTTCTTTTGTTCTAAAAATGATTGTAATAATATCGTTGCACTTATTTTATCTACCAGAGCCTTATTCCTTCTCGCCATCTTTTTAACTCCTCCGTCTATCATAGCCTGAAAAGCCATTTTCGATGTAAACCTTTCATCAACCAATTCAACAGGTATTCCAGGGCATATCTTTTTCAATTTTTTAATAAACGGACCGATATACTTAGCTGCATCTGATGGTTGATTATTAATATCTTTGGGAAAACCTACCACAAAGCATGAAACATCTTCCTTTGCAATATAAATTTTTAAATAATCCCATATCTCATTTGTATGCACCGTATCCAGACCGGTTGCAATCTTTGCCCCGGGATCAGTAACAGCAAGCCCTATACGTTTACTGCCATAATCTATTGATACAATTCTTCCCAAAGAAAAACGATTTATTATCAATAGCAAAGATATAAAATGTCAGCAAAAGGCTGATAAACCTGACAACAAAAACAAAAAAAGCACTCAAAATTGAGTGCTTTGGTTCTTAACCCTAAACCTACGTCTATTAAATAATTATTAAAAATGATAAATCTATATACATGACAATATTAAGGCTAAAATAGTTGCCTCATTACCTTATAATTTTTTTTAAATTTGTATTTTCGCAGTATTAAATATGTATCATTCTTAGTAGAATTAAATCGTTTAAGGTATATCAATAATTTATACAATTTAATAATGAACACTAAAAATATCCTTTTAACATTTCTTGTACTTATTGTCCTGTCAGTTGCCATTATACTGATCCTGAATATAGGGAAAAAAACACCGGCGGAACAGGCTATTGAAAATATCCGCGGACTGGAGCAAAAGATCTATACTGACACCCTTTTTTCAATAGACCAGAATATAGCGAACAAGTATATTTTGGCTTGCTCTGAATTTGCAGATAAATTTCCTGAAGATACTCTTGCCCCGGGATTTTTATTCAGAGCGGGAGAAATCGCCAAAGGATTAAATCAGATTTCCAAGGCACTTCGTTTATTCAGTAAGATCAGCACTCATTATCCGGAATATGAGAAAGCGCCCCTGGCAATATTTTTTCAGGCCATGATCTATGATGATCATCTGAAAAATATAGAAAAAGCACGCGAATACTATACTTTATTCATTAAAAAATATCCAGACCATGAATTTGCAGATGATGCACAGGCTTGTATAAACAATCTTGGCAAGACGCTGGAGGAGATCATAGAGGAATTTGAAAAGAATCAGAAAGTAGAAAAAGACAGCCTTGAGGGTGAACCCGTGTAATAATCTCAATTAAATGAAAATCACAAAATGGAATATGATAAATTCAAAATACACTGTGTGATTTTATTCATAATATGCAGTAGCATATCTTCTTTTTTAAATATATCTGTTGCTCAAAATAACAGTAAGGCTGATGCTATTGTAGGGAAATGGCTTACTGAAGATAAAGATGCAATAGTACAGATATTCAAGAGCAAAGGCAAATATTACGGAAGGTTGTTCTGGATAAAAGATCCGCTTGATGAAGATGGAAAACCAAAACTCGACAAAGAGAATCCTGACCCGGAACTACGTTCCAGACCTCTGAAAGGGCTGATCTTTCTTCACGGTTTTGTTTATGATGAAGACGATAATGAATGGGAAGACGGAAAAATATATGATCCCAAAACAGGCAATACTTACAGCAGCTACATGGAGCTGGATGGGAATAATACCCTGAATCTGAGAGGATATATCGGATTTTCAGTGTTCGGAAGAACATCTGTGTGGACACGTAAAGACTAATGTAATATCCTATAGGTCAACTCTTTTAGCAAATCACCGGCAGTTGCTGATGAACTGTTCACCCCTTTTGATTTCATATCATATTCCCTGAGCAATGATATGATCTCACAAAGTTTATTGAAATTATAATTTTTGCCTGTGTTTATAATATCCAATGCCTGATAATAATTGACTTTAAGACCTGACATGACATTTTGAGTATCAGGTTTGCATTTTATATAATGATATTCCAATCCTTTACTGAAGAAATAGTACAAATAGGCAATAGTCGGCGTAATATGATGATCCCTCTGGTTTTTTGCAAAATAGTTAACTATCCTGTTAGCTTTTAAAACATCTTTTACTGACAGGGCTTTACCAAACTCAAAATTATTATAATCCTTGCTGATACCAATATTCCTTTCAATATGGTCAGTTGTTATTGTACTTTCTCCCTCCTTGAGCGTATCTGTCAACTTTTCAAGCTCCTTCACAATCTTGTTCAGATCACTGCCCAGATAATCTGCCAAAATAATATTCCCCGGATGTTCTATTGTATATTGTTTTGCCTTAAGGTAATTAATAATCCACTGTGGTACTGCATTATCAAATAATTTTTTTGATTCAAACAGAACACATTTCTTTTTTAAAGCTTTATAAAATTTTGTTCTCCCGTCAAGCTTCTTATACTTATAATTAATAACCAGAATAGTTGACATAAGTGGTTTTTCCAGGTAAGTCAGGAGGCCTTCAATTTTATCAATATTCTGGGCTTCCCTTATAATAACCACCTGGTGGCTTGCCATCATTGGGAAACGGCGGGACAATGTGATTATTGATTCCACATCAGTATCAAGTCCGTACAATACAGTCTGGTTAAAGCCTTTCTCTTCCTCCGATAATACATTATCCGCTATATAATCAGTAATCATATCAATATAATACGACTCCTCGCCTGTTAAAAAATACACAGGTTTGTATTTTTTTTGTTCAAGATCCCTGATTATCTGATCATATTCCATATCCCGGGGAAATTTATAAATATACCTTTGAAATTCAGATTTTATACTTTATCTTTCGTATATACTTTATCTTATATGGAAACCTTAAATTTACCAACATATTCATTTAAAATAAAATCTGAAGGAGAAAGAAAATATATTTTCGACAATTTACGAAAAAAATATGTAGCCCTGACACCTGAAGAGTGGGTTCGTCAAAATTTCATCCGGTATTTAATAAACGAAAAGGGATTCCCTGCCGGGCTCATAGGAGTGGAACAAGCATTCCGTATTAATCAATTATCAAAAAGATGCGATATAATTATTTATGCGAATACAGGAGAGCCGTTGCTTATAGTGGAATGCAAATCCTTTAAAACAGAGATAACACAAAAAACATTCGATCAGATTGCCAGATATAATATAAGGTATGAAGTCAAATACCTTGTAGTTACTAATGGAATGAATCATTACTGCTGCATGATGGACTATGAAAAGAATAATTACAGTTTCCTGGATTATATTCCTGATATCAGCAATGCCTAATCTTTATTAACATTGTAATTATTGTAAGGAATAACAAATGCATCTTTGTACACAGTCGTACTTTTTATCTTTTCCAGTTCTTTATCAGCATCACTGCGATTTGAAAATTTTCCATACAGATATACATAATACTTTTCCTTCCAGTAATATTCAATCACGTTGTCAAGTCCCTTAAAACAACCGGGGTTTGCTTTATGAGCATTACTGGATAGCTGGATAGTAAAACACCCTGCTGCATCTTTTACAGGCTCTTTGACCACATCCCTGTCTTCTTTCGTATCCTGTTTGCCTTCAGATACTGGCAGCACCTTCTTATCAGTTGCTTTTGCTTTGATCTTATCTATATCCTGGTTATTAATGATC
>Ga0180433_10005033_pt1 | contig 18180 bp, 29 predicted proteins | sample SS_ome_8_FD_132980 | JGI IMG/M metagenome (GOLD analysis project Ga0180433, IMG submission 132980) | Hypersaline lake sediment archaeal communities from the Salton Sea, California, USA - SS_1_D_1 metaG | ecosystem: Environmental > Aquatic > Non-marine Saline and Alkaline > Hypersaline >... | reverse complement strand
AGGAGGTGCTGGCGGAGATGCGCGAGATTCTGGGTCGCGTCGAGGAGAAGTCGCCGTCGGAACGAAAAGCCTTTGCTGACTCCGTCCTCGCACCGAAGCTGGATTCGTGACGCCCGAACAACAAAAGCTCTTGGTCGCGGGGTCATCGTATTACCCGACGATGGTCGAAAAGGTGTTCGGGTGGACGCCCCGCCCATGGCAACGCGACCTGTTGACCGCGCCGCGAGAGGTCCACGACGAGGTCATGAATTTCTCGCTGGCGGCGCACCGGCAAGCGGGCAAATCCGAAACGACCGTGGCACTTGCCGCCTGCGTCGCACTCGACCCCCGATATGCAGGTGAGGACAGCCTCATCGTGTCGACGGGACGTGACCACGCCCAAGATGTGCTGAGGCGGTGCGCGGCGAATCTGGAGGCGGCACAGGCTGTCGGCATTGCCGAAATCGCCGAGCAGTCCAAGCATCACATCAAACTGAAATCAGGCTCACGCATCGTATCCGTAGCGTCGACGCCATCGGCAGTGCGAGGCTGGGTTATCGGCGGCATCGCCATCGCGGACGAAGCGGGTTGGCAGGAATCCGAGGTGTTGCAGGCGCTGTTTCCGACCACGGCTTCAGCACGAGGTCAAATCGTGCTCTTGTCCACGCCGAACGGCAGGCGCGGTGTTTACGCCGAAACGCATCTCGGCGACCAAGATGGCTGGCACCGCATCACGTTCCCTGCCAGTCACCCCGATTGCCACCTGTCGCAAGCCTATCTCGACCAGCAGCGGCAGATACTCGGCGCGACCATGTACGCGCAGGAATACTTGTGCTCATTTGTTGACCGCTCAACGGCCGCTTTTGATACCGACGCCATTGCCGCTGCGTTCGGTGGCGGCAACGTCGTGCTGCCACCTGATGACGCGGTGCCCGTCGAAACCGTCATCCGTTCCACCCCTGCATTCCCTACTGTGAGGTGACCTCATGACTGAAGCTGCGAAGAAGGTTTCCCAGAACGACGCGAACTGGCTATCCGTCGACCCGATGGATTGGAACACGGGCACCAGCGACGCCCTCACCATCGCTTGCGACTGGGGTTTCTCCCACGACCATGCTGCCATGGCAACAGGCGGCATCTGGACATCGCACGGGGTGCCGCATGTCGGCATCATCAACCTGCACCGCTTCCCCCACGAAACCGCGCCGAACGAGGTGTTGAATGCCGTCAGGGAGGAGCTGGGGTCGTTGCCCTCGATACGCCAGCCAGCGGTCGTACTCGACGCTCGGAATAACATCCCGATGCTGCACTCGGCGCTGGGGATGGGGCTGCCTGTCGTCGGCGTGTCCGCCACGAATGCCGCAGTCCATGCCACGCGACCATCCAGCCACCCCGTACCGGCGGCGGGCGCGGCGGCGCATATCTGGAGCCTGAGTCGAAATGCCTTGGTGGAAGATGTCATCGCCCACCTTGGCGGTTCGCTACTGCACATCACGGACAAGGCTCAAGCATCGGATGTGCTGCGTGATGAGATGTCGTCGCTCGACCGCGAAATCACTGACAGCGGCAATATTCGATACCGCACTCAGTCGGGTGCCCACGATGATGTCCTGATGGCGATGGCGAGTGTCATCTGGGCGCTGTCGAATATCGCCTTCGTGAACGCGGCGGCAGGCATCAGGTCACGTCGTGCAGCGGTCGGCTTGGGTGCGCCTGTATCCACTGGCGGCTGGACGTAAATGTCCTTCCGATTCTGGGAGAAGTACGACGATGCGCAGGCGCTGCGTGACCTCGCGGCGGGGCTTCGCAGTACCAAGATCACGGCATTGCGCGAGGCGGTGGAACGGGCGCGGGTAGATGCCTCGAACCCGACGGCAGTGATTTCGCCCGAACAGGCGAAACTCCTGCAAACGTACGGTGGCGGTGGAGTGAAATCGGGGGGCTGGACATGAGTCGACCATGGACACAGATGGACTGCGTGCTGTCGTCATTCGACGAGGCGCTGGGGCACTACCAGAAGGTGTTCCGTTCCAGCAGCGCGGCAGGTGAGTACGTGCCTGACAAAACAGCTCACGCCTCTATTCCGAACCGCTCCGATGTCGACCTGTCGGCACTGGTAGCGGGGTGCCCTTGCTGCGAGTGCGCGGGTCGCGACCTGTGCCGGGAAACGGGCTGGGAATGCCGTGCTTTCAAACAATGGACGGTGCGGGGTGCGGGCAAAGAAGGTCGCAAGGCGAAGTGTTGAGTGCCTGTTATGCCTGCTTGCAGTTCGTGGTGTACTACAGCTATGCCGCCATGGAACTGACCTAGCGAGTCCGTCAACGTCTTGTTCTCTCGCTTCAGCAAGTCAATCTCGCGACCTGTTGTAGTTCTATTTGATTGGTGTTCGCGTCTCGTTGGGGACACTCTCGACTCGACTGCTGACCAGTTGAATCGCTGTTATCGCTGCTGTTGGAGTCCTGCCCTCACCACCCGCCAACACGATGAGCGCGTCATACAGGCGCGAGGCGGGTATGGGTATCTCGTGTGAGCCTCTGTGCATCGCCCAGCCGTAGTCCCACGATATCTCCAGCGTGCGTCCATGAGCTGGGAGGTCGGGCTGCCAGCGGTTATGCCCGATGCGCCAGCCGAGCGTGTCCATGGATTGACCGAGGTGCTCAGCGCCACCGAGCAGGAGCGTCGCCAGTACGTCATCAGGCATCGGGTTCACCGCATGGGTTCGCTTGCAGGTATTCCTCGGCGTGCGCGTACTCGTCCAGCACAGCAAAAGGCACTCCGTTCTGCTGACACCATTCCTGCAACTGCGCGAAGGCGTCGTATGGCAGGCAATGCCACGCGACCTCATGGTCAACGGGCGCTCGCTTCAACCGTGCGATTTCCTGCGCGAGGTCAAGTGCTTTTGTTGCCTGTTCGACGGGCAAAGGCTCATGGGGATGCGGGACGTGGATGACGACCCGTTCCTCGCCATCGACCCAGATGATGCTGTATTCGAGCATGGTGTTCTCCGGTGAAAGTGAATGGGTGCTGGTCGGCTGCGTTTCCGCCATGTATGTCTCGCGGGGCACGGACACAGCCTTCGGTTGCCGACGCCAGCACTCGCCGTCGAAAGGACGCCCCGTTCAGAAATTCTTGATGGCGTTCACCGTGGTTTGATTATGTGGCAACCCGAGCGCGGCGGCACAATCCGGCCCGATTCCGAGAGCTTTCGATATCTCCGTGGTCAGCACCCGACCGCACTGCATACACGAGGTCGCGTCGTTGTTGACGCACGCCCGCAACAGGTCGATGTCGGTGCGGATGTGGTCGAGGTGGTCGTATATCAACTGGGCGATTTCGTGACCTTGTGACTGGGTGAGTTGAGTGTCCTCGTCATGGTCGTACCCCCGCCCTCGCTTCACAGCAAGCAAGGCACTCGTTATCTCGACGTGGTACTGCACCGTGTTGTAGTCGTTGTCCGAGCGGTAGTTGGGGATGACTTGCCCTCGGAAGTACACTCGCTGGGTGTCCGTCAATTGCTGCACCCCATGGAAGCCGACGTGGTCGGCGTACTTCCAGTGCCCACCGCCCATGTCCTCGGGTACGTCGCCGCTGTCGATTGTGATGGTGAAGCCGACGGGTTTCATGATGCCGTTGATGTTCATCTTGAGCGTGAGTTCGTCAGGCAGCTTTTCGTAGGGGATGCGGTCTACGATGCCGTGTGCCCATGACAGCACACTGTCGGCGGTGCTTGGGATTTCGTCGCTGCTGGCGCGGGCGATGGGGGGTGTAGCCATGTTCATGGTGTTCTCCGTCAGTCGATGAGTCGGGCAAGTCCACGCAGGTCGGCATCTGAATAGCCTGCCTCGCGGAAGCGTGCATGTAGCTTCCTGAGAGCCTTTTGTTCCAACTGCCGTACTCTCTCACGAGATACGCCGAGCACTGAACCCACCTCGTCGAGTGAATACAAGCGGTCATGGTGATGTGCGCGAAGTCGCGGCATGTTCAATCTCCAGTTGGTGCGCCGTCCATGGCGCGGGGGTGTCAGTAGTTCTCGGGGAGGAATTCGACGGGCAAGTCCATTGCCTCGCCCAGTCCCTTTTCACCGCGCACCTTCCGCAGCCCCTCCGTGGCGTCCGTCCATTGCCGCATCCACTTCTCGTAAGCGGCTTGCTCTTCGGGTGAGTCCCACTTCGTAAGGGGACTCACGGCAGCGGCGATAGATGTAGCCACAGCGCCGGTAAAAACCGCTGCATCGGCGAGGGTAGTGTTGTATGCCGTGACGGCGGTTATCAGTGCCTGCTCCGCCTTCTCGGCGGCAGCTTTCAGTTCACCAAACCTCCGCAGTTCGGCGTCGGCCAGTTTCGTTTTCATATCACTCTCCAGTTGGTGCGCCGTCCTTGGCAGTGGGTTGTCAGTCCTCGTCGCCGTCTCTGGCTTTGACGTGTTCCCTCTTCATCCCGTTGATGGTATCTACCACCCAGCTCCGCAGGATTTCGAAGTTAATTTCCTCACGGCTCTCGTCCCAATCTTCAGGCTGGGTGTTTTCGAGGTTGGCATTGAGCTGCTCCTCGAACTCACACAAGAAGTCGTCCAGTCGCACAGTGGTTGGTTCCATTTCTCTCTCCTTCTTTCAGTTGATGGTTGCGCCGTCCATGGCAAAAAAGGCTTACGCCTCGCGGAACTTGGCGGTCGTCGGTACTTTCGCCAGCAGTTCCTTTTTCCAGTCGTCTGGCAATGCCAGCACGAACCCAGCTTCCTCCCAGCCTTCGCGGTGACATATCCACGTACCGCAATCGCTGCACTTGAAGCCCGTGTGCAGTTCCCATTGGCTGTTCGGGTTGTGGCAGGTTTCGTAGAGGTCGCCGTCGCAGTTCGGACAGATGTCGGGGTCAAATGCCTTGGGTTGGTCGCCATAACTCACGTCCGCGTAGTGGTCGGCTTCCAGTTGGGATTTCGGGACGTCGCCGTACACCGCGTCACGAGGCACCCACACGATGGACTTGCCGTCGTACACGTCGGGGTTGATGGACGATGCGTTGTCCGTAAGAAAGGCTTTCAGGTCTTGCATAACAGTGTCTCCTTCATGATGGTGACGCCGTCCATGGCGTCGTGATGTGCGTCAGTGCACGTCGTGGGCGTCAGCCTCATCGGCATCGACATCGGTGATGGGCTGGGTTGGAGCGAGGCGGGCGGCGACCAGTCGCAGGCGGGCTGCGAACGAGTCGACATCCAGTCCCCCAGTTAGGGTCGCGGCGTCAGCGGCGTCGGATACCTCGGCAGCCAACTTGTCGAGCGCGGCTTGCGTGAGGGGTGCCCGTGGGTTCGATGCACCGTCCATTTCGTTCGGTTCATCTTCCGCTGCCTTCCGCTTACGCGGCACCCCTGCGTTGGTGCCTGTTGCAGGGGATGGCGGGGGCAGTTCGGCGACGACATCGTCGTAGCTCTCACCTTCCCGCAAGCGGCGGGCGACTTTCGACGCCCATGGACCAAGTGCCCTCATGGCTGGCAACGTCCGAGTTTCAGATTCGTCGTAGCGACCGAACTGGCTCTCGATTTGCAACTTGATTTCAGCCACGTTCGCTGCGGTTCGCATGGTGTCGGCAGCGGACTTGCTCTCGGTCAGTTCCACCGAAAGCGCATCCCACGAAATGCCTTGCCGTTGCTTCAGGTCAGCGAAGTACGTACCACTCTCGGCGTACGCATCGACCGCGTTCCAGAGCGACTTCTCGAAGGCGTCGAAGTGCTTTCGCACGGCGGCATTCGCCTTCTCGATTCGCTTCAGTCCACCTCGGCACCGACGCGCCAGTTCCTTATCGGTCAGGGCACGAGGCGGCGAGGCGGGTTCGGATTCCGCGAGCACGGAATCCAGCTTGTCAGCTTCATCTGACATGCGTAGTCCTCCCAGATTGTCAAAGAGTGAACCGTTCACTAGCGGAACGGTGGGAGTGGATCGACGTCCCAGTCCTCCCATTGTTGCTCCTTCAAAAGCCGCCTGCGTCCTGCGGCGGCGGTTGGCTCCCTCCAACCGATGAGGGTATTAAACCACAACTGCCCTCCCATTGCAAATTTGATTTTTTATGGGGGCATAAATTATACTTATGACTCCCCATTGCTGGAGCGGGCGGGCGACAATCCTTGCCTAACGGGTTAGGTGCGTACCTAACGGCGTTAGGTGACGAGGCAGCCCCACCTAACGGGGTTAGGTGACCTGTTGACCGCGCCGCGACAAAAAAGGCTCATGCCTTTGCCACGTACGCTTGCGCATCCTGATACGCCAGTTCAGCCGCCTTGTCGTTCGACATGCCCCGCGAGCGGTAGAAATCGACGCGCTGGTCGATGTATGCCTGCCACGCCTTCTCGAACTGCTTGCGTGTGAACTTGCCGAGCCGACGGTCGATTTTGTCGACCATGGCAGCCACCTGCGCCTTGTCGCTTACATACTGACGGACGCGGTCATGAGCCTGTTGTCGTTTCGCCTCGACGACGTAGAAGTACAGGGGGTCGGTCAGCGCCTCGGCATTCACCGACAGGACGTTCGCGACGTGTTCCTGCATCTGCTTGCCCGACGCTTCATCCCACGTCTGCTGTGCCAGTGAAATCTCCAGTGCCGAACGACGGGCGACATACACCCAGCGCATTCCTTTGCCTGCGCGACGTCCCTTGTAAGTCGTGCGCGGTTCGATGGCTTCACCTTCGTCATCCAGTACACGAGGGTACGTGTTCCCGCGAAGCGTTACGGCTTCCGTCTCGGTCACACGGTCACTGCGTACCCACCTGCGGTCGGTTTTGATGGCGGACTTCAAAACAAGGCTCATGACTTCGGCTCCGTGAATCTGATGCCAGCGATTCTATCCCCAAGGCGGGGTCGAATCGACTATGCCGCCCTCTGCTTCATCGCCACCACCAATGCGTTACGTAATTGGCGGCGGGCGGTCGCGACCTTGTGACGGTGTGCACGTAGTGCGTGGATGTTCACATACCGCAGGATGGCGTCGCGTGCCATGCGACGTGCTTGCCTCGGGCGTACCACCAAGGCGTTCGCCTCGACCTTGCGTGCGCCGTGCACTCGCAGGTAGTCCTGCACGTATGCCTTGTCGTGGTCGGGATGCAGCGGGTTATCCAGCCCGATGCCCGTGCGGTACTTGCCGTCGGTGCACTTCACTCGCGGTGCCCCCGTCAGCAGGTTGTTCGTCCATGGCAGTCGCATCGCCTGCACCTGCGACATGTTCAGCCCGAAGCGGTCGACGATGATGCGGTTGGTGTCGTAGCCGTTCAATTCGAAGCCGTCGGAGAAGCTGACGTTGTTGACCTGCCTGAGGTTGTGTCGCAGTCCGTCGGTAATCTTGTGACCACCGGGGTCGAGGTCGCCTGCCACGAGGACGACGGGTCGCTGTCCGTTGTCGTCGGCTGCCTTGAGCAGGCGCAGTAGTTGCGCACGGGAGTGGATGTCCGACCATCCCCGCCCGTTGGTCAGCGGCACGCCGTAGAACGCGCACACGGGGCGGAACAGTTCGCGCAGGTCGACCTTCTCGACGACCATGACGACGAAGTGCTTCTGGGTGTCCCACTGGCTCAGTCCACGAGGCAGGTAGCTACGCACCTGACTTTCGACGACGTCGTCCAGTATCCATGTCGCCTCGTCATCCACGTCGGCGTAATCGAACGCCTCGGTGCCGTGGATTTCACGGCTCGCATCTTCCGCGAAGAAGTCGACGGGCAGGGTGCATTCAGGCGGCAGCGGTGGGCCGTCACTGCGGCTGCCTTTGCCCTTCCACAGCAACCCGCGCTTGATGTCCGACAGGATGCTCTCGGCGGTATCGAACTCGGGCTTGGTGATGACGTGATGGTCTTCGAGGATGTAGCACCAGCCACGAGTGCCCGCCTTGAAGTCCATCGACATGGCGACTTGCTTCATCCACGCCACGAAGCGGGCGGTGTCGGCGATGAATTGCTGCTGGCGTTGCGGGCTGTTACCGAACCCCTGACCCTTGACTGGTAGTGCTGGCACGTTCATCTGGCGGCTCCCGAAAAAAGGCTCATGGGCGGATTATAGGCAAGGAGGGGTGCGAGTCAAGCGTGCCCTCCCATTGGCAATGCGTGAGCTTTTTTGCTGGTGATTCGGTGCCGGAATTCGGGGTACGACGTGAAGGAGGAAGTTGGAACTGCGCGTGGGTGTTACCACGACGAGGGGTAGCCCTTGATGTAGGACATCCATGGCAGCCCCGTGGGAAAGTCCTGCACCGCGATGCCGTCGAAATCGGGACGTCCCGATTCCGGTATCGGAACGTTCCGAGAACGCCGAGTCGAGTTCGGTGGATTCGGGAAAAGCCCCGAAACACCTGCAAAATGGGGGTAATCGCAGGTCGGCAGTCGTTCAGAAAAAAGTTTTTTTCGAGTTACGTGGTGCTGTTGCCGTCCGTGGCAACCAAGGCTTACGGCTGTGGAATGCCTGCACCCACTCCTGCATCCACGATTGCAGCCAGTTTGTCCTCGTCCAGCGCCGCATCCGCAGCACCTTGCTCGACCGTTTCCTGCATCGCATCCGCCATGTCAGTTGCGGCCGTTTTGGTGTTCGCGTGCATGGCTTTCCGTGGACGTCCGACACGCTGTTGCTGCGTCGTGTTGGCATTGCCATGACCTGCTTGTCGAAACGCCGCGACGGCATCCGATACCGAAGGCGCTTCGATTTCCGTTGGCTTTCCGCTCATCGCCGAGTGGGCTTGCTTCATCTTGTAATCACGCATAGCTTGGTTCCTCAGTGGTTGACGCCTTCACCCCCAGTTTACGTCAATCGACGTCCGCCGGTCGTGCTGCCCACGCTCGATACGAGAGCGGGAAGTGGAGGCTGCCGCTGCTGTCGATATACGGCTCATGCGCTCCGCATTCGCGCCAGTGTTCCACCTGCTCTGGCGTCATGAACCGCTCGGGGTATTGCTGCGCGTAGTGCGCTCGCGCTGCGGGTGCCATGCGCTGCCACGCCCGATACCAACGCATCCGCCCTTTCAACTGCGCCGCTTCCTGTTTCAACGCCCGTGTCTCAGCCACGAGGTCATCTGTCGGCTGCGGTTGCTGGAACTTCGGTCGCACGGTTTTCGGAGGTTGCACCGCTTCCTCGTGCTGGAGTAACACCTCCCGCAGTTCGGCTTCGATGTGCTGACGTTGCGTGCCATCCAGTTCGTACCCGCGCAGTCGACGATACTGCTCGAACACCCATGCGTCGTCGTGCGGCACCTCTTTCACTTCGACATATCGCTGGGGGCGCACGTTGACAACCGACGCGTGCGGGATGACGCCATCGCCCATGTTGTCGACCGCCAGCACCTGTCGCGGGCGTGACTTCGTGACCTTGCGAGGTGGTGTCAGCATCGGCATTTGCCCGTCCAGCGGGCGGGGTTGCATGTCGGGATTCGACCGCTTGGCATGAGCCTTTTTCTCGCGTACCTCGGGTGGCGCGTTCGCCAGCCCGTCGAAATATCTCTCGCTCATTTTCGATACCTCACTTCTGCATGTCCGAGTACGGGGTCGACGTACAGGTACGGCTCGCCGTCATCAGGTCGCGCTGGTACGCGGTACTCGGCTTCGGTGTCGGGCCATAATCGCTTCCGCTCAGCTTCGAGCGCGGGGTAGAAACGCGGGGCAATCTCGGGGTCGTCGATGATGGCTTTGTGCGCCAGATACACGTCATCGAACGCCACGCGGCTGGGCTTGCCATTGTGCATGGTCGACACCCGTACGAGGTGGCGCACGACCGCCTGCTTCATCGCCTCCGACAGCTCGGCTGCCGTGGTCAGGGATGACGCCATGTCGATGGTGTTCACCGCGTGACCTTGGTCCCGTAGCCGTTGGGCAGCGGCGGCGGACACCTGTCGCCACTCGGGCATGTCGCCCACATCGACGCCGACGAAAAAAAGGCTCTCGTCAGTCATCGGTCTTTTCCTCGCCGTCGTCCAGTGGCATCGGGGACAGATGCGCCCCCGGTGGCACCAATCTCTGCTGCCACGACTTTTTCGCCACGGCGAGAATGTCATCGTCCCCCAGCCGCTTCGGGTTCAGCGGGGCGGGGGCGGCGACCAGCATCCGTCCAATCGGCTCGCGACTGTCCGCATCGAACTGGATTAGCACTGCCAGCACGTAGGTCGGGTCTAGCGCCCACAGCCCTTCGTCCACTATCTCACCGTCCAATGGAAGGCGAAGGCGATACTGGCGGCTGTGCCCCTTACCCCAGTCGGCATCCGCCCGCTGTTCGCGTTCACCCAGTTGGGCGTCCCACTCACCACGGCTCTTCGGTATTGCACTTGCACTCATAGCTGGTTCCTCAGTAGTTGTTTGGCACTCAGCCTACCTTCCGCAGGAGTTCTTCCACGCTCGGCAGGCGGTGCTGGTCGATTTGCGACATTGCCTGAATCACCAGCAGGGCGAAGGCGGCATTCTCATCCGCCAGCCCGATGATGGCTTCAGCCATGCCCGCGTCGGATGCTGCGATTGCCGCATCCAGTTGGGTGACGATTTCCTCGGCGACCTTTCCATCGAACCGCAGCATTTCGCCAGCCCTCTCCAGTGCCCTCACGAGGGCAAAGGCTTGTGATTCGGCAGTGCTGACGGCGTCGGACGACGGGAAGGGGTGAATGGTGGCGGTCATCAGTCAGTTCTCCTTGAAATCGGCTACGTGAATTATCGCCGTTACAGGCGTTTTTTGCTCGTACCCTGCCCCAGTCCCCCCTCGACGGCAGAAATCGCCTCCTGCGGGCTGGGAGGGGGGAATCCGTCGACGATTGGCATGTCATGAGCCTTTTGCTTTGGCGCTGGCAACCCGCAGCGCCTGCCAGCGGTCGTATCCACCCTGAAATCGGACGCTCGTCGCCACGGCTGGTTCTGCCTGCGCCAGTGCCTTCTCCATCAGCACGTCGTACCAGATGACCCCGTACGGACGACGACCCTGCTGTTGGGCGAATTCCTCGATGTCGCGGCGGGTCACGACTATCTCGCCCAGCGGCAAGGTCACGACGCCACCTCGCCTGCGGTGCTGCACCACGCGGTGGTTGTCCCACTTCGGCACCGTCGTGCGCAGCAACAGCAAAAAGGCTTCCATTTCGGACTTCAGCTTGGCGTCGATACCGAACCCGCGCACCGACCTCAGGCGCAGCCGCAGGTGGGCTTCCATCATCAGGTGCGTGCCCGACGGCTTGGTGATGTAGATGCAGGGCGCGTATGACAATCCCAGCGCGTCGCACACATGCCGCCACGCCGCCCGCACGGTCACGTCGTCGTTTTGCCATGCGGTTTCCAGCAGCGCACCGAGCCGCAGCGCATCCAGCAATCTCCGGCGACGGGTGTCGGTGCCGAGGCACGAGTACGCCCAGCGAATCTCGTCGCGAATCATGACCGCTTCATCGGGATGACGGTGGCGGTGGCACACCAGTCGGCGTAACGCCCGCGACACACCCGCACGGTCTGGCTCAGGGCAGGGAACTTCATCGGGCGCAGGTACAGATACCAGCCGTCGACGTCGGCGTAGTCCGCCGCCCGCCATGCGTAGCGGTCGAGCGTGTCGGATGCGCGGTGGTTGGACACGTCCAGTCGCCAGCCCAGCGCCTTGATGCACGAGGTCACCGCGTGGTCGGGTGTCGCCGCAGGCAGGCGGAGCAGTTGCACGCGGTCGCCGCCCGCACCCCCGACGATGTCGTTGACCGACATGACCCAGCCCTTGCGGTCGGCAGCCCACGTCATGAGGCGGCGGTGCTGGCGTTCCTGCGCGGCGGGCAGCGTGGTCGCATCCCACACGCCGCAGCGCAAGGTAGTGAACAGGCGGTCGCGGCTGGCGTCGCGTAACCGCTCCCACTGGGCGGTGATGTCGCCGTCGACGTCGGGCAGTGCAACGTCGGATTCGATGGCATGAGCCTTTTGTTTTTTCTCGGTCATTGCGTGTGTAGAGAACCTATTGATTGAGTGTGTATTGAATACGTATGCGAAGCCCCCGTCGTCCCCCGACCGACCCGACACCCCCCTAAAGGGGGGTGTCGTTTTTCGGCGGTCGGGTGGTACGTCGGTTCGGCATTTCACGACAGATATGTTTGTCGGGTCGTTTGTCGGATGGTCGGATACATATTGTGCGTATGGAATCCTCCGTTTTTTGCCTCGTATTTGCCTCGTTCGGGGTCATTTTTTGACCTCGTGGTGGGGTGATTTCGGACAAAAACAGGCTCATGACTTTGTCTCGTCATGGTCGTACGACAGTGTGAAGTCGTGCCCGCCGAGCATGGTGTCGAGGTCGTCGCCGCCGAAGTCAGGGGGTGCCGCCACGGTCGTTTTCGGCTCGGAGATTGCCTGCCTCGTGACCTCGTCGCTGACTGCCTTGCCCGCCCGCGCCGCCGCGACCGCTTCGGGTTTCGCGCTGACGGGGCGTGACCAGTCATCCGACCATTGCGCGTGCGCCCACTGGCGCAGTTCATCTCGGACTTCCTGCTCCGCCACGGGGAAGCCTCGGTTTTCCACCGCACTGGGCCGGAAGTATTCCCGTTCGCATCGTTCCCACACACGTTCGTCGAGGGGGAACAGCTTGTTGTCGACCCGCGCCATCTTTCCTGCTTCCACTGCCTTTTTGATGGCTCGGTTGCAGGCGTCACGGCGGTGCTGCGGGTTCTCGGCTTTGCTGACCTTGTCGGCGAGGTGCCTGACGACTTCGGACATGTCGACGACACGCACTGGCGGTGCGTCAGTGATGTCGGCGATGCTGCTGGGTGCTGGCGTGGCGAATGCTGCCCACACGTTCGGGAGTTCCCAGAGGAGGTCGCGTATTGATTTCGGCAGTTTCGCCATGTCGTCGGCTTGCTGGTTCCCCGTGGCTTCAACCAGCACTGCTGACGTGGCTGGGGTGCCGTCGTCGTTTTTTGGTGCGCCTGACAGTTCTACTTGCACCAGCGTGAAGAAGCGATGCGGTATCTCGGCGAGGTCACATTCTTTCGCCTTGGTGGCTTGCATTTCGATAAGCCCAGCATCGTTGCGTCGGATAACATGCTCCCAGTCCAAGCCCGCGCGAATTGAACTGGAGCCACGCGCACGCCCCGAGGCTTCGTGACCTACGTGATGCACCCAGAGGACGGTGCAGCCGTACCGGTTTTTGATTTCGTCGCACCTTTCGATGAAGGCACTGAAGTCCTTCGCGCTGTTCTCGTCACCCACACCAAAGTTCCTGTGGAGCGTGTCGAGGATGAGCAGGTCGACGCTGCCTTCCCGTTCTTTTACGGCGTCGCATTCTTCGAGCAATTCAGCAAAGGCTTGTGATTCGAGGATTGCCGTCGACCCCTCCGACACATGAAGCGGCAGTGGTTCCTCGTCGTTGATGTTGTCGTGTTCAATCACCGCTTGGACTCGCCGCAGCACCCCGTTTCGTCCTTCCCCCGCGACGTACACCACAACGCCCTGTTTTACGGGCGAGCCGAACCAGTCCCTGCCGAGGGCGATAGCTATCGCCAAGGACAGCACCGCGAAGGTTTTGCTCCCGCCCGTCGGCCCGAATATCTGCACCAGCGACTCCATCTCAAACAGGTGTCGGACTTGCCAGCGTATCGGTGTCTGTGACTTCAAGGCTTCACGGATGGGCGTCAGCTTGAACCTCCGCCGCTTCGGTTTCGCGCTATCAGTCTCGTCGTCCTCCACGCCGTAGGCTTGGATGGGGCAGTCCCCCAGCCCTTCGAGTGGGTCGTGGGCGACGTTGTTCTTACTGCTGGGTGCTACAATCTGTTCTGACATCTTTGCGTTTCTCCGACCTTTGGTGTCGTGTACTTCCTGCCCCCGCAATGCGGGGGTTTTTATTTGCAGGCGTACTGGACTGCCCGTGTAATCTCGTGGGTGCCTCGTGGCGCGTGCCAGTGATGGAGGCAGAAGGCTTCAATCCGTTCGGCGTTCCATCCCTCGCGGTACAGGATGCCGATGACGGTCATCAGGGTGTCGTGGCGACCACCAGCCCGACATTCCCGCAATGCCATTGCACATGCCCGAGAGGTGCCTTCGATTTCGCTGCGCCTGCGGATGTGATCTTTGATGGACTCGGTGTGCAAGGTGCGCCCGTTGGTGCCGCGCACCGTGTGCACCCTGCCCGACGCAACCCGAAGTGGTTCGACCAGCGGCTTCGCGGCTTCCAGAAAAAGGCTTATGGATGTGGCATCGACCAGCGGAATCGCGGGGTCATCGGGTCGCATGTCCAGCGGACTGTTCCGCAGCCATCGGTACGGTTTCTTGGTGGTGCTATGCAGCCCGAACATGCACACGAAGCCCGTCCCGCCGAAGATTTCGATGGGGTGCGGTCGCCTCGTCACCACGTCGCCCGCCTGCTTGTACCAGAGTTGATGTTTCGGCGCGGCTCCGACCCGCACCAGCGGGGTTTTGCCGAGGTACGTCAGCGCCAGCCGTCCGACCTTGTGCGCCAGTTCGCGGTCGGTGATGTCGACGTCGACGACGGCGATGGATTTCGGCACGGGGAACCCGACAGCGTAGTCGGGATATTGTCCCAGCCAGCCCAACACGTCGAGGTCGTCCACGCCTTCCTTGTTGAAGTGGTTCCAGCCTTTGATGAATGCCTGCTTCGAGTTAGGGATGATGGGCATACACGACCATCCTTGGTCATGCAGCCGCGAGGCGACCTCGTCGTATCGGGTGGGCGTCGTCATCAGTTCAGCGCGGGCAGGTCGTCGGCTGCCAGTCCGCGTGTTTCGCGGATGACGTTGCGTTGGGTCTTGCCGTCGACGCTCAGGCGCATCGCGAGTGTCTTGCCAGTGAGGGTTTTCTTGATTTCGACCAGCGCCTCTTTCAACCCCTTGTTCAGTTCTTCCTCGTCAGCGCCTGCTTTAAGTGCCATTTGCCCCAGCACGGACTGGTGCGTGTGGACGACTGACTGCTTTTTCTCGTCAGCACTGCCGTTGGCGTACACGAGAAAGGTATCGACCACGACGCCTTGCCCTGAGGCAGTTTCGACCTTGACCACGACGCGGATGTCCCCGTTTTCGCTTTTCTGCCAGCCGACCTCATCGACCTTGAGGTCGTGGACGCCAGCCGTCAGGACGGTCGCGGGTGTGGATGTAAATGCGGATGCCATTTGCGTTTCTCCGATGTGAGTGCCTAACACCTAACGCCGTTAGGCGGCTTTGGGTTTGCGGTATCGCGCTTTTTCTACCTCAGGCGCATGTACCAGTGAATAGTGTGCAATGCGGCGGCTGCCGTCCCGAGCGGGTCGCATGTCGGTGTCGATTTCCCAGCCCCGTTCACGCAGCGCGTGGATGATGGCTCCGAGCCGCCAGCCATGGTGGGAGTCGATGCAGTCCTCGGTCGTGATAATGTGTCCCTTCAGCAGTTCGACGGCTGCCCATACGGTCATCGTGCCATTGCGGTGCGGGATGAATTTCTGCCTACCAAGGCTCATGACTTCCTCCACAAGCGTTTGCTGTCGAACACGTCACGCAGGCGGTCAGTGTCCACCCACCACCGACCTCGCGGTCGTATCTGGATGAAGCACTGTGCCCACGGCGAGTGCGGGTCTTTTTTCGCCTCGTCGAGCATCTGGTCGAGTGATGCTGTATCGACCGCCAGCCCGTCGAGTTTCTTGCTGCCTTTCCGCAGGTCGTCCAGTTTCACGACGTTCATTTGCCGCTCCATTTTTGAATGCTGATTGCCCATTGCGCGTAATCGCTTGCTCGCATGGCGGGTTTGCCGAGGAGGTCGTAGAGCGGCGGCATCTGCTGTTGCTTTGATGCCCGCTTGATTGCCTGCTGGCTGCGTCCCGTGAGTCCGCTCAGTTCCGCCAGCGATAGCCACACTGGGAGCACGCCTATCGGCGTCATCTCGACACGATTGGTCGCATCGCCCGCGTCATGCAGCTCGCGCATCACGTCTTCGGCTGCCGTGTCGTTCATCTGTGGGTTCCCCATGCCGATGTCCATGGGAATGAATATAAGTCAGGTCGAAATCAGCAAATGGACACCGATTGACCGCAGGTGAAATTTTTTTCGTATCAGTCGAGCAGGCGCTCGCCGAAGTCGTGCTGTGTCGGGCGTCCGTGCCCATCGCGCAGCCCCGTCACGAGGTCGCCATTCATGCCGTCGGCTGCTGACAATCCTGCCCCGAGGAACTCATCACACCACCGCTTCAGGCTGCGGCTGGATACTCGCAGCCCCAGCCGCTTTGCTGCTTTCTGGCGGACTTCTCCAACCTTGAACTTGTGGTGCTTCTTGCGTAGCCGTGCCCTCGCTTCGTACTCGATTCCCTGCTCTATCAAAAGGCACACGACCCAGCGTACCGTCGCAGGCGTGATGCGGTCGTCCCCGTCACGACGGGTGCCGCCATGCAGGAGCTTCGCCCGTACCCGCGCTCTCACAACAGGCTGTCCATCAGGTCGCTTGCCGCCGCCGCCGCTGCGGTTACATGTTCCGCCCGCAGGTGCGAGTACCGCTTTACCATCAACAGTGTCTTATGCCCGAGCACCGCACCGATTTCGAGGTCGCTCAACCCCGCCGAGGCGAAGTTACTGGCGGCGGTGTGGCGCATGTCGTGCCACCGGAAATTCTCCAGCCCCGCCTTGCGTACGGCTTTCTCGAACTGTTTCCGCAGGTCGATGGGCTGGTCAGGTTTCTGCGCTGATGGGAACAGCAGGTTGGTGTCGATACGGCGCACCTGACCACGCAGCACGTCGGCCACTTTTCCCTCGACCCGAATGGTTCGCGCCTCGCCGTTTTTCGTCTTGGTGAGGTGGATGTCGGCACCGCCATCGCGCCATCGGATTTGCTGCCACGTCAGCGACATGATCTCGCCGCGACGTGCACCTGTTGCCAGTGACAGCGACACCGCCAGAAAAAGGCTCGTGGATTCGGCACAGGCTTCGAGCAGGCGGCTTTGTTCTTCCTTGCTCAGGAACCGTACCCGCGCCCGTTCGGGTTGCCGCTTGATGGCAGCGGGGTTCTGCTGGATGACGCCTTGCCTGATGATGCCCGCCAGCGCGGCTGAGAGTGCCGAGGCGTAGCGATTGATGGTCGCGCCTGTCCTGACCTTGGTGCGACCGCTTGGCGTCGTGTACGGCTGCTTGAGTCGGCGTATCGCCTTGTCGACCCGTTCCGGGGTGACGTCGGCAACGGACAATCCCCGCAGTTCCTGCTTCCACCACCGCAATTGTCCGCCCGCCGCGTTCTGCTGGCTGGCGCTCAGTGCTGGCAATTCGTCGTTCAGGTAGTCGTCGATGACGTCGCCGATATCCAGCCGCTCCGCCGCTCGTACGGCGAAGTGACGGCGCTCTCGGATGGCAGCCTCGGTCGACGTGGCAAATGCCTTGGCGTCGGTCAGTTTCGAGAAGGTCTTGGTGATGGTGCCGTCGCCGCCTTTCATGCGGACACGGACTTGGTACGAGGTCACGGCGCGACCAGTATCCAGCCGCCGCGTGCGTTTGGTGATGGATGCCATGCCTGTTCTCTCCGTCGCGGTCGCAGGCTAGAATCCACCTGTCCCGCCTGTTCTGGGATAAATGCCCGAGGTTCTGGTTGCCATGCCGCCTCGGGCATTTTCATTCTAGCCCATGCTCCACTTATGCTCCAGTGTTCTACCCACTTTATTCTCCAGTTCTACTCCCCTTCTGCTGGTGCTTACGATGTCGGGATTACTCCACACGGTCGTGAGATGAGTAGGCAATTCAGCAGCTTGGCGACGCAGCCCGCGTGGTCACTGGGTTTGCAGGCGATGCCAATGTCGCGGCGTCGTTATCGGAGCACCTGACTTTTAATCAATTGGTCGTTGGTTCGATTCCAACACGGCCCACCATTTTTTCCCCTGATATTCCAACCGCTTAGTCACGAGGTATTGCCGTCGCCTCGTCGGCTTGGTGTCGCCATGCTCCACTCATGCTCCACTGACCTCGTGGATTTGGTGGGGGGTGTCGCCACCAAAAGGCACATGACTATCTCCTGATATCCCTCTTGTAATTCCTTCGCCTTCTCGGTTCCCTCGTCGTGGGTCATGCCATGACCTTGTGGACTTGGTTGGTGTCACGCTGCTGATATCGAATCGTCTTTCGGTTTCTCGTGAGCAACGAGAATTGATAAGAGGAGAAATTCGGTGATGGTTGCGACTGCGACGCTGTGAGGATTGAGTGACGTGGTGGCGCGGCGGGTTTCGTGTCGGGAGGCTGCTGACACTCCATGACGCCCCCCCATGCCCCAGCCGCCGCCCCCCACCCCCCTTCTTTTT
>Ga0180433_10005032_pt1 | contig 18184 bp, 17 predicted proteins | sample SS_ome_8_FD_132980 | JGI IMG/M metagenome (GOLD analysis project Ga0180433, IMG submission 132980) | Hypersaline lake sediment archaeal communities from the Salton Sea, California, USA - SS_1_D_1 metaG | ecosystem: Environmental > Aquatic > Non-marine Saline and Alkaline > Hypersaline >... | reverse complement strand
GATGTTCGTTCCCGCATTCCCGCGGCTCGTGACGTGATACAGAGCCCCTTCGTATTCGATCCTCAGTGGGCGAGCCATGAGTTCAGTGTAGCGACCCAGGTCCTAAGAATCAAGATCTGACCCTAGGAACTGAGATCTGACCCTAGGAACTGGACCCGGCTGCCCTTCCAGCAGCTTGCGAGAACGCAAGCGTTCTCGTGCCTCTATGACGTCCCAAGATGAAGCAGGGCGGTCAAGCAAGCTCGACCGCCCTCCAGTCTGCACCATGCACCAAACTGATAGGTCGGAGGCCCAGCCCACACAACCTCCGGCCTATCCGGGACGTCATAGAGAATGGTCATCTTGTCAAGAGAAGAGGGTCAGCCCACCGGGCTGACCCTCAGGCTTTCCCTTTGCCGATGTGCAGAGCGCTAACCTACTACTTCGGGCCGCTCTGGCACATCGTACAAGATGTCATCGAGCGGGTGGCGATACAGTCCCTGCTCGAGGCGGTTCTGGTCGAAGTAATGACCCATGAGGCCGATGGAGCGGCCGAGGACGAACAGGGCGTTGAAGGTGCCCATCGCGATCATCTGATCGATCTCGTCGTCGGTGAACTGGAGCTCCTTGAGCAGGTCGACCAGTAGCACGCCGATGCATCCGTCGACGTTTAGGATCAGGTTGCTCTTCTTCTGCGTCGTGACGGCTTCGACGGACAGCGCGTAGTTGAGCAGCGGGGTTGCCTTGAAGTGCGTCTTGGCGAAGTCCTTCATCAGCTCGACGCGCCTGTCGGGGTTCTCAAGGGTGTGCAGCCGGTGCCCGATTCCCTGGATGCGGACGTTCTTGTCCTTCATCTGCGCGATGAACTCGCGCGGCGCGAGCCCGTTGCGCAGGCCGTGGAGGAAGTGCTCGGCGGCCCCGTTGACCGCCCCGCCGAACCGCGGGCCGATCGTCAGGATCCCGCTGACGAGCGAGGAGATCAAGTCCTTGCCGGCGCGCGCGGTGACGATGGTGTTGTGCGCCCCGGAGACGGCGGCCCCGTGGTCGGCGATGATCTGGATGACCATCTCGAGGAAGTCGCGCGCGTACTGCGGGATCTCCTTCTTGAACCACAGCAGACCGATGACGCCGCCGATCCCGTAGTCCTTCTCGATCACTTCGTCGATCGGGACGCCGCAGTAGTTGTGGACCTCGCCGGACTCGTCGCAGATGGTCGAGATGAAGTTGGTCGGCTTGCGGACGAGCCCCTCTGCCTTCGCCTGGCTGTAGTCCACCGGCACGTGAGGCGGCTCCACGTCCTTGGCCGGGACGATTGTCCCTTCGGCGACGAGCTTATCGTAGGTCTCCTCGATCTTGTCGGCGTAGTCGTCGAACGACTCCGGCACGATGACGCCGGCTTCGCGCAGCGCCTGGTTCTTCGCGTCGGCGGTCTCAGACTCGCCACCGGCCTTGGCGCCGGCGTGGCCGAACTGGACCTGGCCGGGGAGGACCTTGGCGCACGTCCCGGTCGTCCACATGACGAGCGGCTTGGTCAGCCGGCCATCCTTCACCGCAGCCGCGATCTCATGCTCGGAGGTCCCGCCGACCTCGCCGAGGCAGACGAGGAGCTTGATCTCCGGGTTCTTCTCGTAGCGGAGCAGGTGGTCGAGGAGGCTCGCCCCCGGATGGGCGTCGCCGCCGATTGCGATCCCCTCGTTGATCCCGTCGGTCGTCCGGGCGACGATGTTGTAGGCCTCGTTGGACATCCCGCCGGAGACGGAGACGAAGCCGACCGACCCGGGTCGGTACAGCTTCGCCATCTTGATGTTGTCCATCGTCCCGGCGGTGTTGCCGATCTTGAACGCGCCAGCCTTGATCCCGCCGACGGTCGCCGGGCCGATGATCCACTTGCCCTTGGCCTTCGCGGTCTGGCTGAGGATGCGCGCGTGCCGCTCGGGGACGCCCTCGGCGATGACGGCGATCGTCCGGATGGTCTCCGTGTCGAGCGCCTCCATCGTCGTCTCGAACGCCGACCGCTGCGACGCGAAGTTGACCATCACGTCGGCCTGCGGGAACCGCTCGACGGCCTCGTCGATCGACCGGAGCCGCGGAATCGTGATCTCCCGGGTCCCCCAGAAGAACTTCTCGAACCCGCCGCGCTCGGGGGTGATCATCGCCACGACGGACGGCTCGTCCTTCCGACAGAGGTAGTCGAAGTCGAGCATCCGCTGCACTGCGGCGGTCTGCGCCCCATAGACGAACGCCTTCGTCTCCCTGGAGAAGAGGTCGTAGTCTTTCACTTCGCACCTCCCGTAAGGGCCATCGAGACGATGCGCGTCATGTGGGTCTCCGGCCCGTAAACCTCAATCGGCACGCCGATCTCCTCGCCGAGCCGCCGCATGCTCTCCAGCCCCTCCACGTAGTTGGGGCCTCCGCGGCGGACGTAGATCTTGACGTTGTTCTCCCGGAGCTTCTCCTTGTAGCCCTTGAGCGCCTGGATGATCCCGGTGAACGTCTTGGCGACGTCGGTGAAGTTGGCGATCCCGCCGCCGATCAGCAGGAACTTCGGCCGACCTTGGGGATCGGGCTTCCGGGTCATCAGGTCGAGCAGCGTCTTGGCGTACTCGTAGGTCATCTCGGTCGACGGGTTCCCCGAGTACTCGCCGTAGCAGGCGAGCTCGCCGGCGTAGCCGAGGTCGACCACCGTGTCGGCGTAGATGACCGACGCACCGCCGCCGGCGACCATCGGCCAGACGCGGCCGTCCGGATTGAGGACGGTCAGCTTGAGGGAGGCGCCGGTCTTCTCGTCGAGCGACGCGATGTAGGACTCCTCCTCGGTCGCGGTCGAGCCGAACGGCTTGGGAAACTCGATCTTCCCCCACTTCTCGGCGCACTGGAACGCCGCCGTGTCATCGAGCTTGGCCACCGTGTCGAGCGGTGCGATCGCCCCGTCGACCAGGGTGATGGGGTTGAACTCGAGGGTCGTGAAGTGGTCCTCGACGTAGACCCGGTACAACGCCGCGATCGCCTCGACGACTTGGTTCTTGTTCGGGATCTTCGGCAGCGCCGCCGCTAGTTGCTTCTTGTCCAACTCGCCGAGGACCGGGACCTCGATCGTCACGACCGTATCCCAGACCGACTCGATGTCGACGCCGCCCTCAGTCGAGAAGAGGATCCGGTCGGCTTCGTGCCCGGCGGTGAACGCGAGATAGTACTCGACGTCGTGCGGGACGAACGGCTCGATCAGGAAGTGAGTCAGCGTGCCGGTCGTCTCACCGCCGGCCCCCTGGATTGTGACTTCCTCGTTCATCCGCTCGGCGATCCAGGCCTTGACCTCGTCGAACGTCTTGTCGACGAACAGGAGGTTGTTCTTGCCGCGCTTGCCGAACAGCTGGTCCGGCTTGCAGACCAGCTTCGTCTCGGTGAGCCACGGATGTTCGCTCGGCAGCCGATCGAGGTCGGTCTCCGGCGTTACCAGGACGAGCCGGTCGTCCATGCGCACCCCGCCGGGCCCATGGTCCGACAACGCACGGGCGAGCAGACGTTTTGCGTCGACTTCGCGAATTCCTTTCTGTGCCATCTAGATCTCGGTCCTTTCCTACAGATATCGGATGATCTCTTCGCCGAACTGCGAGCAGGAGACGAGGGTCGCCCCCTCCATCTGCCGCTCAAGGTCGTAGGTGACCCGCTTCGACGCGATCGCCTCGGTGATCGCTTTCACCACGCGGTCGGCCGCATCGGTCCATCCGAGGTAGCGGAGCATCTCAACCGCCGAGAGGATGACGCTGCCGGGGTTCACCTTGTCCTGGCCCGCGTGCTTCGGCGCGGTGCCGTGGGTCGCTTCGAAGATGGCGGTGCCGGTCGCGTAGTTGATGTTCGCCCCCGGCGCGACGCCCAATCCGCCGACCTGCGCGGCGGCGGCGTCACTGACGTAGTCGCCGTTGAGGTTCATCGTCGCCACCACCGAGTACTCGGTCGGGCGCAGCAGCATCTGCTGAAAGAACTGGTCGGCGATGCGGTCCTTCACCACGATCTTCCCGGCCGGGACCTGCCCGCCATGCTTCTCGGTCACTTCGTCCTCGGCAATGCACTGCGGGTACTCCTTGGCGACCTCGTACCCCCAGTCGCGGAACGCCCCCTCGGTGAACTTCATGATGTTCCCCTTGTGCACCAGGGTGACCGAATCCCGCTTGTTGGCGATCGCGTAGTCGATCGCCGCCCGGACGAGGCGCTTCGTCCCCTCTTCGGAGATCGGCTTGACCCCGATCCCGCACATCTTGGTGAACCGGATCTTGTCGCCGACCTTCATCTCGTCGGACAGCCAGGCGATGACTTTGTCCGCCTCCGGCGTTCCCGCCTTCCACTCAATCCCGGCATAGACGTCCTCGGTGTTCTCGCGGAAGAAGACGACGTCCACGTCCTCCGGGCGCTTGACCGGCGCCGGGGTCCCGATGTGCTGCACCGGTCGAACGCACGCGTACAGGTCGAGGAGCTTGCGCAGGGTGACGTTCAGGCTGCGGATGCCGCCGCCGACCGGCGTGGTCAGCGGGCCCTTAATCGCGACAAGGTACTTGTGCACCGCGTCGACCGTCTCCTGCGGGAGGTAGAGCTTCTGCCGCTCGTCCGGCGGGATGGCGACAATCTGTTCCTCTGTCAGCTCGGGGTGATTGACCTCGATCGCCTCGTCGCCGGCAAGGATCTTCAGCCATTCGATCTTCTTCTTGCCGCCGTAGGCCTTCTCGACCACAGCGTCGATGACCTTGATCATGACCGGCGTGATGTCGACGCCCGTTCCGTCCCCACGGATGTAGGGGATGATCGGACGGTTCGGGACGTTCAGCCCCTTCGGACCCATGGTGATCGCTTCGCCGGCCTTCGGTTCGGGGACGTATCGGTTGCCCATGATGATCCTCTCCTTTGGATCCTGTCTGTATGCCTTCCTACGCCGCGATTTCTCGCGTGATGTCACCTGCCGCCTGAACGAGCCGATCGACCAGCAGCTGGCGGTTCTCCCCCTCGCCGCGGTGGCTCGGGACCGACGCCCCGATCGACGCGATGACCCGTTCCGAGTACGAGAAGATCGGCGCGGCGATCCCGCGCGTCCCGACGATCGCCTCGCCGTCGCTCTCCGAGAAGCCGTCCTCGCAGATCTTGGCCGCCTCCCGCTCCAGCGCCTCCGGATCGGTGATCGTCGTGTCGGTGAACCGCTCGAGGCCGACCTCGTCGAGGATCGCCTTCCGCTCCTTCGGACTGAGGTGGGCGTAGATCGCCTTTCCGGTCGCGCTGGCGTGCAGCGGGTAGGTGTCTCCCAGCTCGTAGGAGACGCGCAGCGCGTGGTGGCCGTCGACCTTCTCCAAGCAGATTCCCTCATGCTCCCGCAACCCGCACAGGATGACCGTCTCCCCCGTCTCGCGCGCGATCCGCTCCAGGTACGGGCGGGCGACGTCGCGGAGCGGTCGCCGGGACATCGTCGCAGCGAGCTCGAGGATCTTCGTTCCGAGGCGATACCCGGGGCCTTCCGACGCCTCGTCGACCAGGTGATGGGAGCGGAGGGCGGCGAGGTACCGGTACGCCGTGCTTCGAGGGAGGCCGAGCGCGCGCGCGATCTCGGCGGCTTGCAGCTTCGGGGACTCCGAAAGCAGCGTAAGAACCTGGACGCACTTCTCCAGCGTATTCAGTGGATTGCTGCCACTTGTCGCCATCGTGTCTCCTCGTGAGGCACCCCGTGCCTCACGAGGAGACACGGGAGAGAACGGGCGCGAAGCGCCCGTTCTCTCGTTGGATGGCTATCCAGACTGCACTGCCGTGTACGCCAACAGCCCTCCAGCGCGGACCATCTCCTTCTCTCGATTCGACAGGTCGTGGCGAACCGGGATCTCGGTGTTCTTGGTCTTGTTCTTCAGGACGAGACCGCCGTCAAGGTCCGACACATCGAGCTCGAGACGATCGCCCTGGTCGATCGGGTCCGTGTCGCCGATCAACGGGAGAATCCCCATGTTGATCAGGTTCGCCCGATGAATGCGGGCGAAGCTCTTGGCGAAGACGGCCGAGATGCCGAGGCGCCACGGCGCCAGTGCGGCGTGCTCGCGCGACGAGCCCTGCCCGTAGTTGTCGCCGCCGACGAGGAATCCCCCCCCGGCGTCGAGTGCCCGCTGCGCGAACGTCTCGTCCTCGTAGTAGAAGGTGAACTTCGCGATCTCCGGCAGGTTCGACCGCAGGTGCTGCGTCAGCGGGCCGGCCGGGAGGATCGCGTCAGTCGAGACCCCGTCGCCGACCTTGAGAAGGACCTCACCTTCAAGCGTCGGCTCGAGCGGCTTCTGCTGCCCCAGCGGGACAATGTTCGGACTGCGACGGATCTCGACGCTCGGCCCCTCTGGCTCGAGGATCAGGTAGTCGTCGACGGTCAGGTGATCGATCGTCACCTGCGGTGCCGGCAGATCCCGCGGGTCGGCAATGGCTCCCTTGAGCGCCGAGGCGGCGGCCACTTCGGGTCCGCACAACGCCAGCTTCCCGTACTTGTTCCCCCCGCGACCTTCCCAGTTTCGGTTGACGGTGCGCAGCGACAGGTGCCCGGTCCCCGGGACGAAACCGATCCCGATGCACGCGTTGCAGCCCGGCTCGATCATCCGGACCCCGGCCTTGGTGAGCTCGAGGAACGATCCGTCCTCCATCAGCATCTCCCACGCCTGACGCGAGCCGGGGGAGACGACCACATCGATGTCGGTCGAGATTCTCTTCCCTTTCAGCATTTCGGCGACGATCTTCAGATCGCGATACGACCCGTTGGTACACGAACCGATGAACACCTGGTCGAGCTTCGTCCCCGCGACCTCCTCGACGTCGAACACGTTGTCCGGCATCCCAGGCATCGCGACGAGCGGCTTCACCGTCGAGAGATCGATCTCGATCGTCTTCTCGTAGACCGCGTCGGGGTCGGCGTCGAGTTCGACCCAGTCGGACTCGCGGCCCTGCATCCGCAGGAACTCGCGGGTGATCTCGTCGGACGGGAAGATCGACGACGTCGCGCCCGTCTCCGTCCCCAGGTTGGTGATCGTCGCCCGCTCGGGCACGGAGAGCGTCTTCACGCCCGAGCCGGAGAACTCGAGGAAGGACCCCACGCCCCCTTTGACGGAGATGCGCCGAAGCAGCTCCAGCGCCACGTCCTTCGCACTCACGTTCGGCGAGAGCTTCCCAGTGAGCACGATCCGCATCATCTTCGGCACCGTCAGATAGAAGGGGCCGCCGCCCATCGCGACCGCGACGTCCATTCCGCCGGCGCCGATCGCCAGCATCCCCAACCCGCCGCCGGTCGGCGTGTGCGAATCCGAGCCGAGCAGGGTCTTCCCCGGCTGGCCGAACCGCTCGTAGTGCAGCTGGTGGCAGACCCCGTTTCCGTTCTTCGAGAACTTGGCCCCGTAGTGGGATGCGATCGACTGAAGGAAGACGTGGTCGTCGGTCGATTCGCCTTTGAACCCGAGCGACGTGTGATCGCAGTACGACACCACCACGTCAGCCTTTACCCGGTCGATCCCCAGTGCCTCGAACTCCAGCCACGCCATCGTCCCGGTCGAATCCTGCGTCAGGCAATGATCGATCCGGATCCCGACTTCCTGACCGCGCTCCAGAGTGCCCTCGCGTACGTGCGTTGCGAGGATCTTCTCCGTCATCGTCTGCGCCACATCAATCACCTCGCTCGAAACAGCGGCATTGTAGCGACGTGTCCCGCGGAATGCAACAGTGAAGCGATCGAGTTCCCACTATTCGAGACAGATGCCCGCCTCTCGGCTTCAGGTGCAGATAAGGCGGCGTTTGGCTCCCCCCGTTGTGTCGACCCGCGCTTTCACCGAGCCCGGAACGTACTTCGCCCATGCGTCCCTGTACGAAACGGGCAGCAATCCGATTCCGCGGACCGGTCAATTAGAACCACCACGGTTCTGCCGCGGAATCGCGCCGGATCAGCTTGCGTGGGGCCGGTCCTCGAGCAGCTCACGTACCGCGCGGACGACCGCCGTGGCCAGGTCCTTCTCGGGGATCGCGGGACCGATCGGCTTTCCACGCATGTAGACCGTTCCCTGCCCCGGGCCGCCGACGAGGCCGACGTCCGCCTCTCGCGCCTCCCCGGGCCCGTTGACGACGCAGCCCATCAGCGCGACCGACAGGCTCTCGGCAACGTCGCCCAGGTCGCGCCGCACTTGCACCGCGATCGATTCGAGGTCGATCGCCGTCCGGCCGCAGGTCGGGCAGACCCGGAGGTCGATCCCGCGGGATCGGAGCCGCAGCGCCCGCAGGATCTCGTACGCAACGCGGACCTCCTCCACCGGATCCCCGGTCAGGGAGACGCGGAGCGTGTCGCCGAGCCCCTCCGCGAGGAGGACGCTGAGCCCGACGGCGGAGCGGATCGAGCCCTCCCACGCTGTTCCCGCTTCGGTGATCCCGAGGTGCAACGGGTAGTCCGATTCTCGCGCGAACGCGCGGTTGGCGTCGATCGTCATCCGGACGTCGGTCCCTTTGAGCGAGACGACGACCCGGTCGAAGCCGTGCTCCTCGAGCAGCCGGATCTCGTGCAGCGCACTCTCGACCATTCCCCGAGCCGTCGGGTGATTGGAGGCGCCCCGGAACCGCTCGTCGAGCGAACCGGCGTTGACGCCGACGCGGATCGGGATCCCCGCCTCGTTCGCCGCCTCGGCGACCGCCGCGATCTTCTCCGGGTCGGTGATGTTCCCCGGGTTGAGCCGGAGCTTGTCGACGCCGGCTTCGATCGACGCGAGCGCGAGCCGGTGATCGAAGTGGATGTCGGCGACGAGCGGGATCGAGATCCGCTCGCGGATCCGGGGAAGCGCGTCGGCAGCCTTTCGGTGGGGCACGGCCACCCGGACGATCTCGCAGCCGGCCCGCTCCAGTCGCTCGATCTGTGCGACGGTCGCGTCCACGTCGGCCGTGTCGGTGTTGGTCATGGACTGCACGACGATCGGCTCCCCGCCGCCGATCGGGACATCACGAACGAGAACCTGACGTGTCATCGTCCGCTGCTACACCAGCTTCGGCGGAAGGACGATCGTGCCAAAGTTCTTCTCGTAGCGCTGGATGTTCTCACCGATCGCCTGGTGCAGGCGCTTCATGTGTCCCGGGTTGAGGATCACGCGCGACGTCAGAAGCGCCCGGTCCCCTTTCGGCGATTGGGTTTGCGGATCGACGAACAGGAAGTCGATGATGAACTCCTCCTTGCGGTGAGAGATCAGCGCCAGATTGGAGTAGTGCCCTCTACGGGCTTCGTTGTCGGCCGCAATCTGCATCTTCCGCTGTTCCGCCATGGAACGATCACCCCGTGTTTAGGGGGATGGTAGCGATTCCCCTCGGAGCCAGCAAGATCGTCGTCAGGAATTGAGATAGCGGTCGAAGAACGTCTCGATCGTCCGGCGATGGTGCCCCGCGACCAGGATGTGATGGTTGCCGAGCGGGGCCTCCAGAAGCGCGTCGATCGTTCCCTCGACGGCGATCCGGACCTGCGTTCGACACAGATCGTCGCGGATCGTCGTCTCCTCGATCGTCCCTTCGCGGATGAACAGCCGGTCGAGCCGTTCCCCCCCCAGCCGGAAGACGGTGCACGGACCGGTCGGGATCGTCCCCGAGATCCCGACCCCAAGACCGGATTCGAAGTGCGTCGCGATGCTGTACTCCGCCGTCATCGACAGCGGGCAGGTGCAGTGCGCCATGCCGAGGACGCGGTGGACCCGATCGATCGACACGACATTCCCCATGAACGCCGGTTGGCCGGACAGCAGAAACGCAAGGTACAGTGAGAAGAGCGACTGAAGGTCCCCCTCGCAGCCGGCGGGGACGTGCTCGTCGTTCAACCGAGACAACGCGTAGCAGCCGGTCTGCTCCAGCTCGGTAACCAGATCGAAGCAGCGGACCGAGCACGCAGCGAGCCTGTGGTCGTCGACGATTCCCCGAAGCGCCTCATAGATCGCGACCGAGTTCGGGACGTCCTCCCCGGCGCGTTCGTCCACCGCGCGAGCGCCGCGGCGGAACCGCGAGACGACCCGGCGCGACGCGGACGCCTTCTCGACCCTCGAGAGCAGCTCCTTTGTCTCGATCGGGACGAGCTCGACCGAGAGCCGGCCTTTGAGGAAGGCGCGGTCGACGTCGCTCGCGATAAGCCAGTCCGACGGTTCGCCGATCAGCCCGACACGGCTGAAGCGGAGCCCCTCCCACGCTTTGGCGATGACGAGCTCCTGCTCGAGCTCGGCCGCGATCTCCTCCGGGGTCCCGAACAGGATCTTCGCCTCGCCGCCGTCCTGCCGGACCCGCGCCAGGACCTCGAGCGACGCCGGGAGCGAGTTGTGCGCGGGATGAGCGATGAGCAGGGCCGGGGGCGGGAGCTGAGCGATCAGCTTCCGCACCTCCCGTTCGACGCCGCCGGTGAGCACCAGCACCGCCGCGAGCCGATCCCCCGACGGCTTGCGGACGTCCTCGAGCGTAAACGTTGAGGACGCCACCTCAATCTTCTTCAAGAGGTCGGCCTTCATCGACTCAATGCGCTTGGCATCGTGCATCGACGAGGCGCGTACCAGGACCTCGATCGTATCCATCGAACCGATCGTAGCTCGCGCACGTTGGGGGTTCGAACCAGTCTCCGACTCGCAATCCGGACACGAGTCACCGCACAAGGGGTGGGCGGAACCGGCGCGGGGGGCCAGGTCTCCATCCGGAACAGAACCGGCTCCCTCGCGCACGGCCGGTTGATGGGTTGATTCGACGCGGATCGATCGGATACGCTGTTACTTCGTCCCTGTGGGCATTTCGGCGAAAGGAGTCGGATGGCGTTCCTGAAGACGGATTTCTATTCGAACCCTGTATGGATCTGGCTGCTGGCCGCCGCGATCGCCGTGGCCGTCTGGTTCGTCCTCTACGTGGTGCTGCGGCTCGTCGTCCGGCGGTTGGGGGCCTACGCCGAGAAGACGCCCGGGCGGTTCGACGACCTCATCGTCGAGCTCCTCGCCAAAACGAAGTTCCTGTTCGCGTTCGTCGTGTCGATCTACGCCGGATCTCTGCTCCTCAACCTCCCCGAAGCGGCAGGCGCTGCGCTGCATACGCTGTTCGTCCTCGCGCTCCTCGCCCAGGCGGGGTACTGGGGGGACGGCGTCGTCACGTTCTGGATCCGGCGGACGGCGCAGCGGAAGTTCGACGAGGATGCGGCCGCGGCGACATCGCTCACCGCCTTCGGGTTCGTCGCCAAGGTCGCCATCTGGGTCGTCGTCGTCCTGGTCGCGCTGGACAACTTCGGCGTCAACATCACCGGACTGATCGCCGGGCTGGGGATCAGCGGAATCGCCATCGCCCTCGCGGTGCAGAACATCCTCGGGGATCTGTTCGCGTCGCTTTCGATCATCGTCGACAAGCCGTTCGTGATCGGTGACTTCATCATCGTCGGCGACCTCATGGGGACTGTCGAAAAGATCGGCTTGAAGACCACGCGCGTCCGCAGCCTGTCCGGCGAGCAGATCGTCTTCTCCAACAGCGACCTGCTGGCCAGCCGCGTCCGGAACTACAAGCAGATGTACGAACGGCGGATCGCCTTCGGGTTCGGGGTCACGTACGACACGCCGCCCGACGTCCTCGAGGGGGTCCCGGAGACCGTGCGCGCCATCGTCGAGCCGCAGCCGGACGTCCGGTTCGACCGGTGCCACTTCAAGGCGTTCGGCGACTTCTCCCTCGACTTCGAGACGGTCTACTACATCCTCGTCCCCGACTACAACGTCTACATGGATCGACAGCAGGCAATCAACCTCGGGATCATGCGGGCGTTCGAGGAGCAGGGGATCGAGTTCGCCTTCCCGACCCAGACGCTGTACGTGAACCGCCTCGCCCCGTCAGAAGAGGAATAGCCCGACGACCAGCGAAGCGATCCAGCCGATCGCCGCCGGCGCCGCCAGACGCCGGAGAAACGGCCCCATTGACGTGTTGAAGTACTCGACCGACACCGAGATGCACGGATGGATCGGCGTCACGATGTAGCCGAGGAACACGGCGAAGTAGGTCAGCGCGAAGACGGGCGCCGATATCGCCCCGTACGTCGACGCGTAGACGGGAAGGATGATCGACATCGGCGCCTGGATGCGCCCGGTGATCAACCCGAGGATCGCCCCGATCACCACGCAGAGAACGACCGGGGGCAGCGTCATCGCGGCAACCCGCTCCGGAACGCCGGACGATGTGAACACGTTCAGGAAGGCGAACATCGCCAGGACGATGAGAACGTACTTCCACGGCGTCATCCGGCGGGCGATCGTGCCGAGCTGACCGATCCGCAGCCGGCCGACGATCATCGCCGCTGCCAGGCTGACGAGCACGCCGATGCATGTCCCGATCTCGGCCACCGGCAGATCGATCGTTCCGCTGAGCACCACATCGAGGATCGGGGCCGCGAGGATGATCGCCAACGGGACCAACAGCCCGGCGAGCGAAAACGCCCCGGTCTGCGACAGCCGTCCGCTCGCCCGCCGGAGGAGGAAGACGTACCCGGTCGCGAGGGTGAGGACGAACGGGACCGCGAGGTACGGGATCACCGCGTAGACGTCGAGCCCGGCGATCTTCGCCGAGGCGATCAGCGCGGGGCCGAGCGGGTAGACGAGGAGCAGCGCGTGGCGGAACCAGACGTTCGCCGCCGCCTTGACGTCCGGCTCCGTGTGCCCGGCCCCCCGTTCGACCAGCGGCGCGGAGAGCAGCGCGCCGCCGGGCATCGGGAGCATCCCGAGCAGCGCCGGTGCCAAGGCGAGGAACGGACGAACGCCAATCCGCAGGTTCTCCACCAGCCGCGCCATCTCGCCCGAGGTCTCCATCGCTCCCCCGATCAGCGGGATGATCCCGACGATGAACGCGAGCAGGAGGACCGAAGGGTCGGAGATCGTCCGCCAGAGTGCCTGCCCGAACGACCCCGGCGTGAGAGTGAATGCCGCGAGGACCACCGCGGCAATCGCCATGCCGAGGGCGAGGTTCCTCCGTGAGACAAAGAGCAGCAGGACGACCGAAAGCGAAAAGCCGATCCAGAGACGCACGTGCCACCCCCGATGACCGTGATGCCCGAGAGGATACCCGGGGCAGGAGGCCGTTGCAGCGAAGAGGAGAGGGCGTAGGGGTTAGGAAGGAGGGCCGAGAGATCGGAGTCAGAAGGCTCTTGGGGGGAACTGTTTCGCCGCTGCCTTTCGCGAATGTCCGAAATCGGCCACAATCGGAGCGGAGGTGAGTCGGATGTCCGACCTTCAGCGGGAGATCGACCAACGAGCCGTCGAGGGGCACCTTCCGTGCGCCACGGTCTTCGCCATCGCGGAGGAGTTCAACCTGCCGCTCAACCAGGTCGTCGACGCCGTCAACGGCGCGGACGTCCGCATCATCCACTGCCAGCTTGGCCTGTTCGGGTACCAGGCGTTCGGCGGCAAGCGGTTCGTCGGTTCGCTGGCACAGATTCCGGATCCACTGGCCGATCTACTGCACGCCGGCTGCGTCCACGAGGCGCTGCCGTGCGCGACCGCGTGGGCGATCGCGGACCGCGAGGGGCTGCCGCGACCGGTCGTCGGATCGGCCGCCGACGTCTTGGGCATCCGCATCGCGCCCTGCCAGCTCGGCTGCTTCTAGAAAGCGCGGAGTCCCAACGCGGAGGAAGCAAAGACCCACAGGCAATATCCTTGAACCCGTCTCTCGCAGAGATTCGGAGAACGCCGAGAATACCCAGGACGAATCGGACCCGCTGCAAGCCTCTCGGGCGAATCCCCGTCATGCTTCAAGGGGATACGAAGCGGACGGAAGAGGCGGGGCAGCTCACGCTATCAAGACGTTTCTCCCTGGATTGCCTTGGCGCGGCCTACGGCCTTGCGAGAGATTGCCTTCGAGTTCTTGCCACTGCGTGGCGTGCGCTTCAGGACACGGGTGTAGCGGGATCTCGGCCGTCAAGTACTGCCAGGACGTTGCCCACGGCGAGCTTCGCCATGGCCCGGCGCGTCTCCCGCGTCGCGCTGCCCAGATGCGGGGTGAGCACGACCCGCTCGCGGAGGCGGATCAGACCGGGATGAACGTCCGGCTCGTGCTCGAACACGTCGATCCCCGCTCCCGCGATCTCCCCCGTCTCGAGCGCGCGGACCAATGCCTCCTCGTCGACGACCGGGCCGCGGGCGACGTTCACGAGAATCGCTGTCCGCTTCATGTGAGCGAACGCCGACCGGTCGAACAGGTGGCGCGTCCCGTCGGTCAGCGGGACGTGGACGGAGACGAAGTCGCTCTCCGCGAGCAGCCTGTCGAACGGCATGAACTCGGCGTCGAGATCGCGCTCGGCCGCTTCGTCCCGTGATCGGCTGTGGTAGACGACCCGCATCCCGAACCCTGACTGCCCCCGACGTGCGACCGCCGTCCCGATCCGTCCCATCCCGACGATCCCAAGCGTCTTGCCGTACACGTCGGTTCCGGTCAGCTCCTGATCGAGCCCCCATGAAGGGAACTCGCCCCGTCGGACGGCCACGTCGGCCTCGGCGATCCGCCGCGCCGCTGCAAGAAGCAGCGCGAAGGTGAGATCGGCCGTGGCCTCGGTGAGGACGTCCGGCGTGTTCGTCACGACGATGTCGCGCTCCCGCGCCGCCGCAACGTCGACGTTTTCGTAGCCCACGGCAACGTTGGCAACGACTCTCAGGCAGCGGCTTGCGCGGAGAATCTCCTGATCGATGGAGTCGGTCAGCAGACAGAGCAGCCCTTCGGCGTCGGCCAGCTCTTCGAGTAGTCGCTCGCGCGGAATCGGGAGTCCACCGTCATAGACCCACACCGTATGGCCGGCAGCCTCGAGCCGTGCGACCTCGTCGGGAAAGAGGAACGACGTGCAGACGATCTTCGCCATCGGATCTCCTCAGCCCTTGGGAATCGCGTCGCGGGCGAGCCAATCCGCCCGCTCGTTCTCCCCGTGCCCGGCGTGCCCTTCGATCCAGTGGAACGTCACCCGGTGCTTTGCGACCAACTCGTCGAGCGCTCGCCAGAGGTCCTCGTTCTTGACCGGGAGCCATCGCTTTCCGCTCCGTCGCCTCCAGCCGTTTGCCTTCCACGACCCGATCCACTCGCTGATCCCTTTCTTCAAGTAGGTCGAGTCGGTGTACAGGTCGACCTCCGCCGGTCCGGTCAGCGCCCGAAGCGCCTCGATCGCGGCGGTCAGCTCCATCCGGTTGTTCGTCGTCTCCGGATCGCCGCCGGAGATCTCCTTGCGTAACGGGCCGCTGACCAGGACCGCCCCCCAGCCACCCGGGCCGGGATTCCCGCTGCATGCGCCGTCGGTGTAGATGGTGACCCGATTCACGATACAAAGAGGCTAGCCGATCGGCCGAGTTGTGTCGAGCGGCCGCGGGCGCCTCCCCGCTTCACTCCACCTCCAGGTGGAGAGGCCGCCGGGAGTGCGAATCCAACGGGCAACAGTTCCTCGGTTCCGCGCTCTCGACCCGTCTCGCTGCCGGACACCGAAGCCTCCGGAAAGGCCGGAGCGTCGTTGGGGCCACGCCTTGCTTCTTGCTGCATCATCGTCGGGGTCATGCCTGGGCGCGTCAGCTCCATCCGCTGGTTCTACGATCCGCTACTCCCGAGCGAGTACGACGTCGATGCCGAAGAGGACCAGCTCGAGCTTCGCCTCGGGCAGCACGCCGACACGTTCGGTCAGCACGGACTTGTCCAGCGTCACGACCTGGGAGACGTTGGCCACTGAGTCCTTGGGAAGCCCGGTGACACTCCCCTCCAGCAAGACGTTGCCCGGCGCGTCCGCCCAACGCAGGTTGCTCGTCAGCGGTACGCAGACAACGGTCGAGATCTTGCTGCGGTTGAAGGAGTCGCTTTGCACGACGACCACCGAGCGCCGGTAGCCGGGCTCGGAGCCTGTGGGCTCACCCAGATCGGCCCACCAGACCTCACCTTGGGCGATCACCATTCGATGTGCTCGATCGTCCGTCGAGCTGCGCGGTGCGTAAACTCGCTGTCCGCGCCCGTCTCCTCGACGACCCGGTTGAGAGATTCAGTAACCCGATCGGGCGCGTGCTTGGCCACGTACTCGCGAACTGCGCGGCTGTAGAGCTCGCTGCGTGACTGGTTGAGCCGACGTGCCAGGTCATCGGCCTGGGCGAACAGATCATCAGGGATGGAAATCGCCGTCTTCATACCGCCAGTATAACGCGCAGGCCAATGTACGCCAGACGGAACGTCAGATTCGGACGTCGTTGGGGACGCACCTTGCTTCTTGTCGCACGATGCAGGGTGTGACCCTGGCGTGAAACACCGACAGTAAAGACGCGACCCCTTTGCCGGGGATTGTCGCACTCCCCGAGTGCTAGCATACTGATACACACCATGGAACTGGAGAAGTTGCCATTCGGGGAGCTAGTCGAGCTTAGTGAGAAGTGCCCTGGGCGTGCCGTCTACTTCCTGAAGCGGCGCATCGCGTCAAGCTTCCACATATTCGGGGGTAACTACCGGGAACTTGCGGAAGTCCTGAAGGCGCTCCAGCACCCCGACAGCATGGTCCTCCGTGGCACGAATAAGCGGCGAGAGCATGACGTCGTGATGAAAGAGGTCGGGCGGCTGCTTCACAACTTCGCATGCGCAATCGAAACGCTGGGACAGCACGTCCGACGGCTCGTTCTCCAGGAGTACTCTGGCAGTTCCTTTCGTGCGGAGTACGAGAGGAGGGTCAAGGAGATGTTCCACTCGCACTTTGCTCAATTCATGCAGGATCTAAGAGACTACGCCGTGCATTGCGAGCTTCCTCCCTTCAGTGATCGGGTGGACCTCAAGCTGGACCGCGGCAATGTCGTCGAGCGAAGCATGGGAATCACGCTAGAAGTCGACAAGCTCAAGGCAGGGTATGAGTGGCAGTCTATGGCGCGTGATTACCTGGAGAAACTTGACGCAGAAGACATCGATCTGCTCAATCTGATAGAGGAGTACTACCTCACAGTAGCGAGGTTCTACGAATGGCTTGATAGCGCGATCGACAAGATGCACGCGGAGGAGCTTTCGGAGTTCCGCGCAGTGACTGACGAGATCGGGCGAAGGATCGACCAGAAGGACGCGGCCTGAGATACGTCCGGGCAAGCGCTGGCATGATGCACCTTCTGAGGCGAAGCGTCCCCAGATGAGAAGACGGGCATGATGTCCTCACGAGGAGAGGAAATGCGATGAGGGAAGCGCAACGAGGCGCAGATGGCGTAACCTCGTCACGGCCCCAGCGAATTGCTGACCGCTGCTGTCGGCAAGTGATTGGTTCTGAAGCCATCCATGGCGAGTTCCGGGGACGCAATACCTAACTCGAGGGCTTCGGACCTCGTTTCCTCGGGGGCGAGTTCAGGGGACGCAATACCTAACTCGAGGGCTTCGGACCTCGTTTCCTCGGGAGGAGATGGCGTCCAGTCATCTGCTCGAGGCCCGCAAGGAAGGCGTCACTGCCGAGGGGACGACCGGTCCGACTGTGCCTCCGGATATCGTGGAGCGCTGCCTCCTCCTCAAGGAGGAAGAAACGTCGGTCGGTGATGTCGGCAAGCATGTCAGACCGAACGGCGAGCGGATCGTCTTCCCTCTCTGCGACGAACCACTCAGATAGGTGCTCCAGGTACTCCGTCCGATCGGCGTCGGAGAAAAAGACGTCCATCCTTCGGACACCACGCTGGACAATATGATGGGGTAGTCCGGAAACGACGACACATGCGATGCGGGCCATGCTCTGATCTTATCATAGAAGAGCGGTGTGGTTGCTTGCGGCGTGGAGTTTGGTATTGCGTCCCCGGAACTCGGAACTCGCGAACTCGGAACTCGCGGAACTCGCCGTAGGAATCCTCCGTTCGCGGGGACTAGTACTTGGTCTTGCACGCGCAGCGCCGTGCTTGCTCCAGAAACTTCATGTCTGTAGGATGGCGTGCGTAGATAGAGATGTCAATATGAGTGATGAGGAGAGACGGAAATGGCGACAGAAAGAGGCCAAGCGCACAGGGAGACGTGAGGACGCTAGTGTGCAGCCTTGCACACCAATCATTGATGGCGTGGACGCTCCGCGCCCACGGCATCGTTCTGCGAGAAGAATGAAAAAGGAATCGAGATTGACAAAGCGGGGTGTCTGGAGAGATGATCTTCTGTGGGTGGGCGGTATACGCTCAAGACCAAATATCGGGTTGAGGTCCATGTTCCGAAGCGTCAGGTCTTGGTCAAACCAGTCATG
>Ga0180433_10005031_pt1 | contig 18191 bp, 23 predicted proteins | sample SS_ome_8_FD_132980 | JGI IMG/M metagenome (GOLD analysis project Ga0180433, IMG submission 132980) | Hypersaline lake sediment archaeal communities from the Salton Sea, California, USA - SS_1_D_1 metaG | ecosystem: Environmental > Aquatic > Non-marine Saline and Alkaline > Hypersaline >... | reverse complement strand
GCAATTGGGAATTGTTTACCTTGCATATTATTATCTTTTAGAAATTTAACAATTTTTGCAATATTTGTATCTGAATAATCAAAACCAATCTTTTTTGAACTTGAACTTTGAAAACCAATCTTTTGTTTTGAACTTGATCTTTTTTGATCTTTAGTTGATCTTGAAAGATCAGTTGAACTTTTTATTTGATCTTGATGTTTAAAACTTAAAGATTGGGAATCTTCTTCACAAGCTACTTCCAGAACTTTATCTTTAACATCAAGATTAGATTTACCAATCTTTTTTACTTGAACTTGATCTTTGTCAAAAGATTGGTTGATCTTTTCTAGTTGATCTTGAACTTGATCTTTTTTATTTGAAGTTTCACTTTGAACATCAGTTGATCTTTTTTCACCTTTTAAATTATTAGCTAATTCTTTTGCTTGCTTTAATGATTTTTCTTTTAAAGCTTCATGCATTATTTCTTCTGGTGTAATTTCTTTATCGATTCTATTTTCACAACATATATGTGAGAAAATAACAATTAAGCTTTCTAACATTATTGCAAATAAGAATGAAAATAATAATAAAATCTTATCCTTGTCTATATTTGTTTGGTCTGATATATTAGTAAATAGCTTATGATAACCTTTGTTGTTATCTGATTCAATCGTCATATATTTATTTATCTTTTTATTTTGCAATGTAATCAATTTATCATTTTCTTTTTTAATTGATTCTTGCAAATCTTTTTTTGTTCTCATGAACTCATTAGTTACTTTAGCAATATTAGTTGTATGGTGTTGATTCATATTACTTGTGTAATCTTTAATATCTAATTTATTGTATGAGTTCTCTAAGTCTGCAACAATATTCCTTTGTAGCTCTATAGCTTTAATATTATTATTGTACTCAGTAGTAATTATTTGTTTTGTCTTTATTGTTGTAAAATTCATAAAGTTACCCATTGAAGCTATTAAGGAAAAAAGGATTAGGATACTAGCTAACCCTAAATATACCTTGTTCTCCTTCTTTAATCCTTTATATATAATTATAGGTTTTGCTATATCGAATGCTACACCTAGTATTATAAAGAAAATACCCAATGACCTATAAAATATAAAACTTAATATAACTGCTATACCTATGAATCCATAATACAATATATTATTTATTTTACTCATTCCTTTAATCATATCTAATAACCTCCTTATCATCTGTTTAATGTATACCTTTAATTGTGTTCTTTTAAATATTGCTCAATTAATCTAGTTACTAACTTGGAGACACTCTTATCGGTTTCGTAGCAATGTTCACTTAGTTTATCCTTTAATTCCTTTGTAACTCTTATTGATATAGTTCTAATTTTTTTATCCATGTCTAATGACCTCCTTATTATTTGATTACATTATATCACATGTAATATTTGTATACAAATGTAATGATACTCGTAAACCTTCATATAACAAAAAGACCTTTGATATTCTGCGATTACATTCACAAAACTCGTACATAATATGTGATTCATTATTGATTTTTAATAAAATTATTGAATACTGACGTTAATTTATGTTAAACTATTAACATAAATTATAAAGAGGTGATCTTATGTATAATGTGAAATATGGTGAAGATTTAATAAATGGTTTTGTTTTACCTTTTGCAATCTTCATAGTAACGATTATAGTAATAAAGAATTGCCTAGATTGCTTAGGTAGAAAGCAATGGGGAGACTTGGTATTAAATATAATTGTAGGTTCTGTGGTGATGATTTTGTTTACTAATTCCCACATGTTTACACAAATAGGTGATAGCTCAATAGAAATATTTACAATAATATTCAATAATTTATTTAATATAAAAGAACTCACATGATCGTGTGAGTTCTTTTTTTAATAGTCTTCTTTCAGTAACTTATAGGTATTTTTCATTTCCTGTATATCTATGTCGGTGGCTATTCCCAAGTACCCTTTGTCAACTAATAGATTTAACCTATCTTTTACGGTATCTCTATGTATATTTAAAAATTCTCCTAACTTACTCAATGATGGTCTTTTGTATAATCCATTTTTACTTTCATTTTTTATGTGATAAAACAATAATTTTAATTGGTTGTCTATGGTTAACTTTTTATAATTTTGGCGATTATTTTCTATAAAATCACACATATTAAGGGTATTTTCATTTTGCTCGCCAGTTAAAGAGTTCATGTATCTAAACACAGCTATATTAAAGCCATTGATGGGTTTTATTTCTGGCGATTTAGTTAGCGATTGATTGCTTTTTTTTGCGACTTCCTTCTGTAAGTTCAATTTTATCAAGATCGACTTTTTCAGTTGATTTAGCATTTAAAACAAATCCTTTCTTTAAATTTTCATACAATTTATTATGATTATTATTAGTTAAGTAACCTTTTAATTTATAATTATCTGTCTCAGATAAAACAAAAAATTCACCAGTATTTAAAGAAGGAATTAATTGTTGATATTCTTTCTTAGTTGTTATATTACAGCAGTCTATTGTATCCTCTAGTAAATGAGCTATCCTAGTAAATTGTGTTTTCCAAGACTTAACGAAGTCATTATCATTGGTTTGTTGTACTGCCATTAAGCAAAACATACCATATTTACGACCTCTTTGTAACAATGTCTTGATTTGTTTCTCCATTGGTTCAAACTCTTTTTTATCCATTTCACTTTTAAATGCATTTGCTTCATCAACAGCAAAGCATATATAAGGCAATTGTTCACTAGTTACCTTGTTATACTCTTGTATATTTTCGACTTTCAATTGTCTAAATGCTTGTTTCCTTTTGTTGTACTCAGTTAATAACTCAGTTAAAGCATTATTTATATGAGGTACTTCTGATTCAATATATTTAACATTGTAGAAGTCTTCATATCTAACAAGTGCTGAGTCGGCAAAATCAAGCATATACCAAACTATATTTGTATGAAAGTACATAAGAGATTCTATGATACATTTAAAGGTGCAAGATTTACCACTACCAGTTTTACCAGCAATTAAAAGATGTTTAAGGTTTGTTAGTGTATCAGTAACAACATTCCCATTGCTCATATTAACACCAAGAATAAATTCTAAATCTTTTTTAACTGTGATATCTGGTATAACATCATCTAATAAGTAGGTTTTAGTTACATCCTTTGATATTTTGTACAATATATAACCATTAGATACCTCAATATTACCTTTGTTTAACCCTATTCCCATTTTATGATTAATATCATCTTTTATTCTCATTAATCTTTTAATTGGTAATGTTGTTGTAAATTTATGAATAATTTCTGTATCAGTCTCATTAGTACTTATAAAATTAGGTTTATCTTTCATATTAATTAAAATTTGCTCTAATCTTGCGACACTTCCAGATTCTAGTTTCCTGTAGTCATTTTTACCTAATTCAATGTGAAATTTATTTAATACTAATTTATCTCTTTTTATATGTGATATACTTGAGTTAACTATGGATTCTAATTTAGTTTTATAGCTTATATCTAAAGGTTGAGTGGTGACTACAGTTACCACTTTATTTTTTACCTCAATTATCTTTAATCCATTAATAGTGTTATCTGCTTTATCTTGCATTTTACCAACTATATTAAAGTTTCTTTTAATGCTATACATAATATAATTTAGTCCTCCTAGTGGTAATGTTAAACTATAGTATAAATTGTTTAACTCAGGTAAAAGTTGTTTATCTGCAAATCTCCAAACATCTATATAATTATCATAAGTAACAAAAGAAACAACAGTTAAAATAAAAGAGGTAATTAACCTTTTATGATTTACATTACTTATTGACTCTATTATCTGTTTAATAATAGATATTAATTTGTTCCTTTTGTCTTGCTTCATCCAAGTATAAGTAGCTATGCAATATCCATAATTGAATAAAATTAATCCAGATAAATAAATTAATAAACTCTTCTCTATACCTAGTTTAACTAATATTCCTGTTATACCTGTTAAAATACATATATTATATGCAATTAATGCTTTTAACTTATTGTTTTTAATCAGTTCATGTAATTTCATTCTTAACCCTCCTTGTAATCGTTTAAATAGGTCTTAAATTGATTCTTATACTAAATGGGTATAATTTGTACTCTTAATTCTCTAAGGCTTATATGGTGCTTTTATTTAATCACTAATTAATGAAGTTACCATATATAAGTATTATATACTTAATTATCATGTATGACAAGTGATAAACATTCGTTATAATCATGACTAATGTAAAATCACATTTTACTTATTACAATTAAAAAATATCAACATTATTTAGGTGAAATATTGTCACATATATTTTACTTTTGGTTTCTTTTAGTCAGGTTTAGAAATTATGTTACTAATTGATGGTTAATCTATGAATTAATGGTATTAATTTACATGTCTTCGATTCTGACTTTTAAACAGTAGTGGACAGTTTAGGCACACAAGGCAATTAAAAAAATAATTATAATTTATTAAAAAACAACTTAGAGTTAAGAAGTAGCTTATTGTAGGTCTAGGCACTTCTCCTGACTAGGTTTAGGCAGGTTTTGAAAATTTCTAGGCACGTTGTATTTAAGCTATAGATCGATTTAGGCACTTTAGGCACTTTTATATAAGTTAGTACATATAAAATAAAAAATGAAAAAAAATACACATAACAGATTTTTTTATAGAAATATATATATATATAACTTTTCAAAAACATGCCCAAAATGCCTAAGATTGCTTTGTATCTCTTCTTAGAGTTTAGATTTCAGCTTTTTTTAAAAAGTGCCCAAAATGCCCAAATGTAGTGATAAGAACTGCCTAAGCCATATTTATCCTACTTTTTAACTCTTAGTTGCCCTAGATCATAGTTTTGCATATTTAAAAAAGTGCCTAGACTGCCTAACGAATACAAAGTTCATTTATTGTCATTTCTACTTTACACTATTCAGACATAAATAATGATAATCTTTTTTAACTGTAAGCTCTTTTTCCTTTTTTTAATTGTTAACATATTGTAATTTATGATAATTTATGATAATATATATGTAGTGAGTTTAGATTAAGTAACTCGTATTACAGTAACACAGGTTGCGTTAAATAGGAGGTAAAGGAAAAAGGTATAGATATGAAATACTAATAAAAAGGAGTGAAGCATTGTGGAATTAAAATTAATTAAGATGGAAGTAGTTGATAAGGATTACAAATTAACATTTGAAAGAAATAATAATAATAGGATTGAGTTAGTGACAGATAAAAAGCAAGCTAACGCATTTAATATTGGTGGTTGGTATGAAGTATTAATTGGAGATCAAGAGGTACATAATGATGATGAAATAAAAGAAGATGAAGAACAATATAAATATGGTAAAGGTAAATTGTACACACATAAATCAATGAATAACCCATTTGTAGAATATGATCATTCTGTTACTCCAAATAAAAATTATGCTATTGGATATCACAACGGAATAAAATTTGAAGGGGATGATGATGATGAATAATAGATCACAATTAGAACAAACATTAGAGCAACAGTTAATTGAAGCTCAAAATAAGTATGATGAATACAAAGAAAGATATACAAACTTTTGCAATAAAGATGACTGGGATGATATTTATGACCATATCTGTGAGAACGCAATGAGCGTATATCTGAGTAAGCTTTTACAAAATGTAGAGGATATTCATAATCAATTAAAAGAATTAGGGAAAGAGGTGATTTAAATGTGTCTAAACCGTTATATTATTGGTTTAGACCCTTGAACTAGGTGGTTCAACGGGTTTCGTCGTAGTTAATAAGGATAATCATGAGATTATGGAATACAAGACATTAGATGGTTACAAAGAGATATATCAGGAATTGAAAGATATAAGTGGTAATTATGAGATAGTCTGTGAGGACTATAGAGCAAATATTAAGACTAAAGATCAAGCATATGCCATGAAGCTTGTAGGGTATATACAAGGACTTTGTATAACGAATGGTATTAAATATACCTTGCAGTTACCAAGTCAAAGGAGAGGGTATTTAAAGCAATCTAAAGAGACATTAAAAAACTATGGTTGCAATATACCTCATGTAATTGATAGTTATGCTCATGTATTACGATATATTGATAAGGTGGTTAAAAAGGAGGAAACTAAATGAGTACAGCTAATAACATATTAATTAAGAAATATATAAGATTAAGAAATATTTATAGGCAATGTAATCAAAGGTTTAATATATTAAACAATAGCTTTAATCTTCTTAATCCAGATAATTTTGATGAATCTAAGTTTGATAAAATTACATCCTCATTCTCAGAACCAATCAATGTTGATAAAGAATCTGAGTTTACTAATGAGTTACAAGAGTTCTTGAGTGTACATGTTGATGTAGATTTAGAAGAATATATTAAAATGATTGAAATAATTAATGATTACTATATTACTAAATTATACATAAAAACATTGTTAACTAAAGAAGACAAGATAACATATTTATCATTAGATTAAGGAGTGTATTTTTAAATGAGATATTGTCCAATTTTGAAAGTACTGATAGACGAATCATTTTGTGAAGAAAATTATTGTTATATGTGTGAATGGTAAGAGGTATCAATTGATACCTCTTAATTAAAAAAAAAGGAGTGTACAATATGAATCAAGTTGTAAATGTACCATTAAAGGTATTTCTTAAATTAACCAATGAGTGCGAGCTTGCTAATCAAAGAATGAATCAATTAAAAGATGATATGTCTAATTGTTTCAACTTAGAGCAAAATGTATGCGATTGTTCAGAAGATGGACACAAGACAACTAAAAGAACATTAAATTTAATAAAGTTTTCAGATGTTATCACTAAGTTTAACAAAGAATTAATAATTAAACCGAAATATAACTCTCACGTAGATCAATATTTAAATTATTCAATGAATATAGATGTTAAAGTATATATAAATATGATTGAAGCTATTCACAAATTTAATGAAAGAGTACTATATCATGAAAACTTAGTCAATGTAGAGGATAAAGAAAAATACGCATATGGTGTGGTATACGGTAATGTTAAATAAAAAAAAGACTCAAGTTATTGAGTCTTTTTTTAATTGATATTTATGTCAATACATGATAAAATATATACATTGATTAAACTAAATTAAACTTAAAGGAGATTGAGAAAAAAATGTTAACTAAAAAAGGAAATAAATTAATCTTAGAAGGACATGATTCACATGATTTCAATAGTGTACAGGGTGGTAGTCGTATAAAAGGCGGATGGTCATTTCCTATTGATTTCTTTTGTGTAAATCAGATAGCTAAAATATTAAGTCCTGTTAAATTAGAACCAAGCGACGAGGTTAAGAAGTGGTACTATGAGGAATATAATAAAAACTCATTAGCCAATAAGGTACAAAAAAACGATATTAAGGACATACCTAGTTTAAATAATTTACAAGGGTTAAACAAAGAATTAAAAGATTACCAATTACAAGGTGTTAGATTCTTTTTAGCTACTAATCGTTGTATGATAGCGTTCGACCCTGGACTTGGGAAAACCTTGCTTGCTATTAATTGTATGAAAGCGATCAAAGCAAAAAAGATATTAGTGGTTTGTCCAAGTTACCTTAAGTATAACTGGGAAGATGAAATAAACAAGTGGTCTAATAATTTAACTTGTAGTGTTATTAATGGAACACCATCACAAAGGGAAGAAGGATTCAAAGATTTTAAATCTAATAATAAAAATGTACTTATAATCAACTATGAACAGATAAGATACAAAGTGACTAAAGGGGAGAATAACAAAGTAACTAATAGAGAAATCAAGATACACCAAGATATATTAAATCCTATATGGGATATGATTGTGATGGACGAAGCACACCGATTAAAAGGAAAAGATTCTCAGGTATCAGAGGGTATGTTAAAACTTAAATCTAAGAGTAAGATTATGTTAACTGGTACACCAATTAATAAATGTGAGACAGAGATATGGAAACCATTGAGAATATTAGATAAACAAAGGTTTACAAGTTATTGGAAGTTTGCAGAATATTATTGTCGTGTTGAGGATGGGTTTTATTGTAAAGTAATTAATGGATTAAGGAATAAAAAGGAGTATAATAAGCTTTTTAATCGTTATGTATTGAGAAAAAAGAAAGAAGATGTAATAAATTTACCAGACAAAGTTGTAAAAACAATTAAAATTGATTTAACTGGGAAACAATTAAAGTTATATAAGCAAGCTGAGAAAGACTATTTAAACCCTAAAGGTGATGTCATAGAGTCAGATGTAGAAAAGTTTATTAGAATTAATCAAATAGTGCAAAATCCCGCTATACTTGGCGGTGAAAATGTATCTTGTTTAACTGATACAGCAATAGAAATACTACAGGATAAAGAGGAAAAATTTATTATAGGTTGTGTATACATTGGTATGTCTGAGTTGACATATGAAGCTATAGAAAAAAAGTTCTCTACTAGAGACGTATTTCTTGTTAATGGAACAATTAAAAATAAAGATAGATATGAAATAATTGAAGAATGGAAGAAGTCAAGAAACAGTATAATAGTGACAACAATTAAAGCTATGAGTGAAGGGTTAAACTTAGATATCTGTGATAACATGATGTATCTTGATTATGATTGGTCAAACAGTTCTAACTCACAGTTTAGCAATCGAATACATAGAATGACTAGTACTGAGATTAAATTTTATTATCATTTAATAGTAAGAAATACTGTGAGTGAATATAAATACTATAAGCTAATGAATGAGGATAAAAGAATGTCTAAGGCTATCAATGATACACCTAGTGCTATTAAGTATCTAGCTGAGGAATACAGGAGGTCTAAAGAATGACAAGTAAGACACATATTATATTTGGTGTAGCTGTTAATACAACAGCTACTTATTTTTTAAAAGATTACATAGATATTGACTTATCTGAAATATTAATTGGTTCTATTGTTGGCTCTTTATTACCAGATTTAGATTCATCTAATAGTTGGATAACTCAGACTATTCCATTACCTTATAAGTTACTAAGTAAAACAAAAAAACTATATTATAATACTCATAGGACAATAATATTACATAGTATCTATACAATAATTATTTCTATTGTGCTAATGATACTATTTAAAAATAGTATTACTATAGGTCTTGGAATAGGTATCATTAGTCACATAATTACAGATTACTCTATTAAATGTAATTCACTATTAGAAAAAATATGTTATCATCTATCATATTTCATTATATTTTTTAACTGTATTAATTATATAAAGGAGTTGTTTTAATTGGAAAACAAAGATACACAGATACTAGATTTATCAATGTTAGGAACACCTACAAAAGGTAAATACAGTATAAAAGCATCACTAGATATGATTAAATTTCTAATCATTTTAGACATAGTGTTCAATATAATAATATTTATAGCTATTATTATAATATTATCTATATATAAATTTTAAAGGAGTTGTTTTTAATTGAATCAAGATTATTATATTAAAAACCATTTAACAGATAAAGAAAATTACTATAATATAAAGAAACTATCACCTAGTTGTTTAGACAATGCTATATATAACTACAATGAGAACCCTATACCATTAGAAGAACTAAGACACTCAATTAAAAATAAAAGATTAAATGCTATCCATAAGGCACTATTTTACTATATCCTATATGTTAAAGATAAAAAATAAAATTAATTATGAAAAAGTATTGACATTGATTAACATAGATGATAATATATAAATGTACCAACGAGGTACACAAAAAATAAACTAAATTAAACGGAGGTAACAAAATGAGTAAAGTTAAAAAAGGAACTAAGTATGTAAGTAATAAGGTGGATTTAATCCATGTAAACGTAGCAACACAACAATATTTCGATTCTAATAATAAACCTATCAAAATTAAATCAGAAGAAGCAAGGCAAAAAAATTGTAAATTTAATTCAGTTAAGAAAAAATGGTTAAGTTCTACAGATGAAGAGTTAATATACAATGTTACAATCTTAATACCAAAAGAATCAAATGAAGCTAAAAAAATAAAACAATTAGTAGATGAAGAGTGGGAAAAAGGTAAAGCAGCTAAGGTTATTAAGAAAAACTCAAGATATCCACTAGAAGATGGTGACGATAAAGCAGATGAATTAGAAGCTAAAGAAAAGAATGGAGAATATTATAGAGGTAACTATGTAATAAAAGCTAAATCATTATTCAAACCATTAATAGTACTAGGTAAAAAAGTAGTTAAACCTTCCACAGATACATTTGACATAGATCATAATGGATGGACTGGTAGAGTATCATTAAGATTTGATTATTATTCTGGTATGGGTGGAGGAATAACAACTAGACTTAATCAAATATGTTTCTTAGAAGATAATCCAGATTTAGATTTCGGTGGCGGTTGTAATTTTGAGATTGAAGAAGAAGACGAACAAACAGACTTTGGTAATAATGTTGCAAATAATGAGACAGTTAACACAGGTATACAATCATGTTATCAAGAAGAAGATGAAGAAGACGAAGAACCACCAGTCATGTAATATTTACTCATAAAGAAAAGGAGATAAAATATCTCCTTTTTCTTATTAACTAAATTAAACTAAAAGGAGATTGATAAACAATGGATATTAAAGATATAAGATATAACATAATAGATATTGAGTGTCTATATTATAAAAAAGATGGTGTTAACTCAGGATATTTTAGCTTTCAATATTTAACTGATGAAATGAAAGAAGCTAAGATATTTGAGTGTAGGACTGATAAACATTTTCATACACTTTATAAATCATTATCAAAGACTAATAGACCAATGTATTGCTATAGTATAGACTATGACAAACTTATGATTAACTGCTTTTGTAAAATGGTTGAGAAAGGTATAACAAATATCGCATGGAAACTCAGAAACATATCAGATTTTTATATTAATGGTGATGTAAACCTATTTCAATTAAATAAAGAATTTTGGGTTGATATCTACTTCAAGAATCAAAATTCATTTGATGGTGATGATTTGTACGAATGGTCACTAGATCAATTAAAAGAGAATAAGTCAGATAATGAAAAAGAGTTCATTAACCGTTATGACTATTTATTAGGTAAATCTAAGTTATTCAAGCAACTAAATATACTAGAGATACCTAAGATTATGTATTACTATACTATAAGACAAGATAACAAACCAAGAATGACTATATCACTAAAGAAACTACAGTTATACTATGAGAACTATAATATAAAATTTGATTTTAATAAATACATGAACATGGCAGACATAGAAAAAGATGGTATATATGATGAATTCATTAAATACTCTTTAAATGATGTTAATTTTCTTAAACGTATATGGGATAAGAAAGCCAAAGACGATATTGTAAAAAGAATCTATGCGGTTAAAGCAGTTAAGAAACTTAATCCAGACTTTAAGATATCTGAAAAAGCCATTTATTCAGAAAATAATACACAGTTAATCAATGAGATACTAAAGATTGATAATCCTAACAAGGATATTAAGATCAATTACCTTGATTATGTTAAGACTCCATATGAAAAATTTAATAATTTTGTGAGCTTTACTACACTTAATCAAGATGTAGAAAAAGATTCACAATTAAAGAAAATGTATTGTGATACTTATGAAAAAATGTATGTAAATGATGATAAAAAGAAATATGAAGATGGACAAATTGAAACCATTGTTAATAGTATTGATGAAGTAGATATCAATGGTTTACCTGTCACTATAGGGTATGGAGGTCTTCACTCCGCTAAAGAGAACTACATTCAAGATGATTTAATTCATCTGGATTATAGATCACAATATCCATCAATTATACTACAGTATAAAGAATTGTTCTCACAGATAATAAATGTTAACTTGTATGAACAAGTTTACAACATGCGTAACTTCGAGATTAAACCAAGACTAGGAGAGCTAAAGCAACAATTAAAAGAATTAGAACAAGATATAAAAGATCAAATGTTAATTGTTGAAAAAGGCGGTAATGATGGAGCAGATATCGCTATATGTGAAGATTATTATAGAGAAAAGGAAGTAATGACTAAAGAGATAGAAGAACTAACAGAACTAGAGCAAGGCTTAAAACTTATATTAAATACTGCTTATGGTCTTATCAATAGTAACTTCAAGTTACCTATAGCAAATAAGACACTAGGACGTTTAATTTGTCTTAAAGGTCAATCAATGTTACTAAACCTAATGTATAAACTTGGTAAAACTGAGATAGCAAATGTCAACACAGATGGGATAATAATTAAAAATAATCTTAACTTAGATATAGATAAGATAGTCAAAGAGGATGAAGACAGATACTTTGTACTTGGTGTGTCAAAGATAGACAAATTAATACAAAAATCTGTTAATAGTTACATTAAGATATCTAATGGTTACATGAAAACTAAAGGGGAATTTAATGTATCAATTAAGAATGTAATAAATAAACATGATAAGTTTATAGGTTTACCAAATGCACTAAGAATGATTGAAGGTAAATGCAATGAGAAATACCCTATTTATTTTAATCGTAAGTATGTAGATGTACAAGGATATGAGGAAGATTTCAAAGACCATAGTTATTATTTAACTGATAAAGATAATGGAACAATGGCAATTAAAAAAACCATAAGACCATTAATACTAGGCTGTGAGAATGAGATAATGTATTTTACACCAGATAAAGAAAAGGCAAAAATAGCAGAATATAATAAATTCGCAAGGTTAACCTATAATAAAATAATGGAACATAGATTAAGTGATAGCTCTAAGAGTATTAAGTATTACAAGTATCAATTGTCACCAGATGAAGACGAGGATTCAATTAAAAATAAAAGATTCATTAAAAGAAAATTAGCACAGTTAGGAAGAGATAATATTTTAATTGTTGGTGACATATCAATTGATGGTAGTAAACATAAGACAACTATGTTATGTAAAGGTAATAATCCAACTAAAGACTTCAATAATTATACTATGACCGATATATTAAAATCTAACAATGTGACAGGGTTTCATCTAGCTGAGAATAATAGTTATCATATGGTTAGTACGGATAATTTAGAAACAATAGAATTACTTGATAACTTCAATACATTAACAGTTACACATAAAAGCGGTAGAAAATGCTATATATTCGCCGATCTTGATAAAGAATATGTTAAATGCTTTGAAAACATTAGATACCAGAAAGGAATAAGTATACCATTGGTTAAATTAGATGATAGTTATACCTGTGATTTCAACAAACCACAATGTTTAACATCAAATTTATAAAAAAAATAAAGGCTATATATAGCCTTTTTTTTAATCCACTTTAAATCTTTTGGTTAAATATTAATTTGTAAGTTAGCCTTTATTAATACATCAATAATTATTTATCATATCAAATACATAATATACTAAGTGAACATATTTGTAAATATTTTAGCCTTTTCTTTTAATTGATCTAAATCTCCATCATTTAATATAATATGGTCATACATTAGATCGTTAAAGTTATGACTCTTATCAATGTCTGATAACTCAGTATCAGATTGATTACTATTAGGATTAACAACTAATACCTTGATACATTTACCATAATCCTTAAATTCCTTTTCTTCTCTACAATGTATAAAGTTTAAATTATTTTTCCTGAGTCTATCATTTACACAATATTTGAAATAATTAGGATTATATTTCTTCACCATCTTTTTTAATTGGTGAATAAAGTTTCTATACTGTTTACACTTATCAATACTTTTTACATTATGGTCATAATAAAATACTTGGTTAGCTATATTTCTAAGAGTGTCAACAGTACTTATATTATTACATGGTACATATTGACCACAGTATTCTACAAAAGTATCTTTACCACTATAACATTGACCATTAATAATAATATAATAAGTATTTCTTAATTGTCTCATGATATACCTCGGTTTCTGCAAAACCTAGCTATCCAGTTAAAAGAACTGATTAAACCTAATATCACAATTACTATTGTTAAACCATTTAATACATATTCATACATTAGTCATACCCTCCTTTTAGTCTTTTTTATAATTTTGATTAATTTCTATTGGTTTACGTCTAATAGCTGTTATTTTGCCATAAACATCTATATACATAATATCGTTATTTCTCATTTCTCTAATATCATCAATGCGATATTTAACATCTGTATTAATCATATTACATTCATTTAGTAATTCATCTGGTACAATGCAATGGACATAGATTCCCAAGTGTGTTTTAATAATCCTTTTTGTAAATTTACATTGATGATTCTTTAATATTATAATTGTTCCTAGTTGTAATTGCATAATTTGCTTAATCGGCATTCTTATTGATGATATTTTATAAAAATCTTCTATCATTTACTATTATCCTCCTTCCTATACATTATATACAATGTATACATTGTAACATATATTAACATTAATGACAATTAAAAAAAAAGATAAACATATCTAGATTTGACAAATTATGATTTGATAAAAAAAAAAAGAATCCATTTGGATTCTCAGTATTACTCTAAATTCATTTTTCTTTATCTGATACTACCTGCTAACATTCTTGATTGTAGTTTAATTGCTTTTACTAATTCTTTACCTGTGTATTTTTGTTTTACCATGTTAGACAATATTTGATCTATTTCTCCTTTTAGTTTACCTATGTAATAACCTGCCTGTTTTTTAGTTAATTTCTCTAATTGTTTAATATCAGCCTTCACACCGTATCTGATATATTTTAGATTATTCAAGTACACCATTTGATTCTTAGTGATCTTGTTACCTATCTCATTGTTATTTTTATTATAATAATGTTTTGCCTTTATATCATTTCCTACCTTTTCATAATATAACATGTCTTTAATCTCCTTTAAGTTTAATTTAGTTTGTTTCGTTCTTGCTATGATACTATATTATCATGTATTAACATTAATGTCAATACCTTATTAAGTTTTTTTCATAACCTTATAGTTTACTTCTTTTACCTGTGATTTACATATACATTTCACATTATCATTTAAAAGTAATGTGATCTGATTGTGTGATACATGGACACCATTGATAATATTGTTACATCTTGATACCTTTATTGGCTCATGTATCTGATAATAAGTATTATATTTATAAGCTTTTATCATGTGTGTAAACTGGATAATTGTATTGTTATCAAGTATTAAAAATTTACCCTCAATATTCTTTATCTTGTTATTTACCACTAATAGTGATAAATTATCCTTAGTTATATTGTTCTTTAATTCTGATATTGATAATTTAGTCATAATCTAATTATCTCCTTTATAATAATTTTAGCTAACTAGGTATAACATGTTATACCTAGTTAGTGCATTAACACATTAATTCTTTAATTCATTTAATTTATAATTTAGGTAATCATTGTATATTGTTAAGTTATCTAGAGTTTTTTGTATATCATTCTCATATAAATATATAAATTTCTTATACATCTTATAAAGATACTTTGTTTCTTCTTTTTTTCTAAGGGATACCTTGAAATCAAATATTTCCTTTTCATTATTTTTATTAATATGATTCTTTTCAATATATTTATTAATAATCATATCTTTTAAAATATCCATTTCACTATACAGTATTTTAATTTTTATCAGATTGTTTATAATATCCTCTATATTACAATAGTCTCTATATGTTAATCTATCAGTATCAATTAAAACATTCATATCGTTATGTCGTAACTCATTATTAACTACATTAAACCTATTACCGTCGTATACCTCAGTATCTAATTTGATATAAAAGACATGTCCATGTAAATTATGGTCTCTTAATAACCTTGCTATCCTTGTTGTGATACTTTCTTTGATATCTAAATTATTATCTAACTTATTATCTAACTTATTATCTTCCTTAACTTCTTCCTCTTTTGGTTCTTCCTTAACTTCTTCCTCTTTTGGTTCTTCCTTAACTTCTTCCTTAACTCTTTGTAATTGTACTACTGGTAATAATAAAGCGACTGGATTATCATCTATTAATACAAGTAATCCCTTATTATCCCTAATATCTATTAATTGGATGGTGTAATCAAAATTATCATATAGCTTTAACATATTTACATAAATCTTTTTGAAGTGTATATTTTCCCCATTATGATTAATTATATAAGTACCATCTTTATCTATATCAGTACCATAGTTGACAAGTTTTAACTCATCTTTTTTAAAGGTTTTTATAATACCATTAGAATTTTTTAATATGAATTGTGAGAAATCAATATCTTCCATTGGATGATTTTTAGATTTCTTCAAATATTGACAATATTCTTTTGGTATCTCATAGAAACTACAGCCATCTGATACGTACCTGTTTTTGATAAGTCCATTTTTAATAGTATCGTTTTTGTTCAAAGTATTATCAATGTAATGATTGATTAACCTTAGGTCTGATTTCAAATACTTTTGTTCTCCATTAGATTCTATATTCTTAGTATCTTTTACAGCGTTTTGCATAGCTTGTAATGATTTTCTCATAGATTCTATTGTTGAATAATCCCAAAACCTTTTACTACTGTTATCGATTATAAAATTCATTGGGTATAACTTATTAATATTTGTATAATCTTCTGTCACTTCAATACTTCTTTTGTCTAACTGATTAAATGTCTGGTAACTCCAAGACCTACCATTTTTATAAACACATACCGTATTATTACTATTTAACTCATTTCTCACTAATTTACTCAATTGTTTAATATTCATAATTTTTTAATCTCCTTTTGGTTTGATTTGGTTTAATTTAGTTTCTTAATTGCTTATTGTGGTCTCTATGATTTGACCATAGAAACCATGTAAACAATTAAAAAGATTATTTTTCTTCTCCTAAACACTTGTTACAATAGTTCTGATTAGTACAACAAGGTTTAAACTCTTTACCACACTTTTTACACTTCTTCATATCTTACCTCCAAGTTTTAATTTAGTTTGTCTCGTTCTTGACTATGATACTATATTATCACGTATTAACATTAATGTCAATATGTTTTATGTTACATAATTATTACAATTAAAGAAAAGAGATCAATAATTCAGTTTTATAATTCTATACAAATGATTGGACAATGGTAAAAACTTGACTTGCTTTAGTTCATCAATGTCAAAGGTAGACACGAATTTATTCTTTAGTAAACTGTCATAACTAACATTCACCTCAATAACTGAGATATCTAGAGATTCCTTATATCCATTAATAGATTCATGTAATGTCTTAAACCTTTGTATATATGAGTCATAATCCGTTGTTATACCTCTATTTAACACTAATCCTGTTTTATTCTTGATTTCTAATAATTTCATTATTTATAAGTCTCCTTTTATTTGATATAATATTTATAATGTTTTTTTTCATAGTATTTTTAATATAGTCCCCAAGTTCAAAATTTCATTTCGCCATAAGAGCTAACAATTGTTAGCTCTTATATCTATTAAGAAGGTATAGCTTGCTTCATGACAGGATTTACATAAAAGTTCTCATTCTTATATCTAAAGTATTCAACTTTTTCTATATCAATCCTATTGAGATATTGTGTATATAAGCTATCTGTCTTGAATTTACTACCATCTTCTTTAATAACCCATACCGATTTCTTACCACCACGTTTAAACCATTTAAGCAAGTCAATCAATTCTTCATAAGGTTTATTAATTTTACCAATACTGTATTTATGCATTATTAACATTTGATTCAATTCGTATACAGGTATTATTTTGTATAATACAGAACTGTTAAAAGTACCATTTATTAAGTCGTATTCAATGTATTTATTTTGTTCGCTTCTATGTGAATAATAGTTGTCTGTAGATTTGTAGATAATAACAATACCCTGCATTATCTTTTCATAAGATACTTGTATATAATGATTATCAATAACTTCACTCGGTCGCTTAGGTATATCATAGAATTTCACATCATCATATATTTTACTACTGTCTTCATTTGATATAAGATATTTTTCAATCTCTAATTCTAATTGAATCTTTAACCTAGCTTCAACATATTTTCTAAAATCTCTAGTTTTATCCAATGTATACCCAATAGCATACTTAACATTATTAATGTTAACGTTCTTAATCTCTAGTTTTCCATCATGTGATACGTTGTTACTCAGTTCTAATCTGATATTCTCACTTAATTTAATATTCATAGTTTTT
>Ga0180433_10005030_pt1 | contig 18191 bp, 13 predicted proteins | sample SS_ome_8_FD_132980 | JGI IMG/M metagenome (GOLD analysis project Ga0180433, IMG submission 132980) | Hypersaline lake sediment archaeal communities from the Salton Sea, California, USA - SS_1_D_1 metaG | ecosystem: Environmental > Aquatic > Non-marine Saline and Alkaline > Hypersaline >... | reverse complement strand
TCCCGGGCGTATTTGACCCTAACCGCCCGGAGAGCCTGGCCGATGCTCTGGTGGCGCTGATTCCGATCGCCAGGCAGTATTACCCCCAACGAATTGCCGTTCATCAAATGGTCCAGCAGCGGTACAGCTGGCAGGCGGTGGCGGCAAGAGCATCTGAGTTGTTTTCGCGATTGTTGCACTAGATGGCTAATGGAGAAAGTCGATGCCCGGACCCCTTCGAGTCTTGCAGATCGCCAACCAGCCCGGCCCGTTGCGTTTGTTCGTGCTGCCGGTGTGTCGGGCGATGCGCGAAGCGGGGGCGGACGTGGAACTGGCGTGTATGCGGTTTGGCGCGAACTTCCAGCCGCTCTCTGAGGCGGGGTTTCCCCTGCACGCCCTGTCGCCGGGGTCCTGGCGAAACCCCCTCGTCTGGCGGCGAGTCTATCGGGAGGTCCGAACACTGCTGGAGCAGCGCGCGTACGACCTGATGGTTGTCCATACGCCGGTAATGAGCTGGATTGCCCGATATGCCGCCAGAGGGATCGTCCCGGCCGTGGTGTATATGGCTCACGGGCTTGCGTTCACCATCATGCAGGGACGATTAAAACATGCTTGCCTGCGCTGGTTGGAGCAGTGGGCGGGTCGGTATACCGATGGCTTGCTCGTGATGAATCGCGAGGACGCGGCCGCTGCGCGGCACCGCCGCCTTACGCGATCGGGCGACTTGTGTTTTGAAGTGCCTGGGGTTGGCGTGGACGTTGATTCTTGGTCCACTGAGCCACCGGCCGATCAACAAGGGCAAATCGATGCCGAGTTGGGCTTGTCGCCGAACCTGCCTGTTGTCTTGTATCTGGGACGAATGATGGCGGCCAAGCGCCCCGGGGACATTCTGGAGCTTGCCCGTCGAAGCCGCGGACGCGCTGAGTTCATCATGGGAGGCGAGGGGCCACTGTTGAGGAAGATCCAACGCCAGGCGGCTCGCGTTGGCCCGCACGTCCACGTGCTGGGATGGACGGAGAGGATTCACGCGCTGGTCCACAGATGCGACGTAGCGGTGTTCCCGAGCGTATTTCGAGAAGGCCTTCCGCGATTCCTGCTGGAAGCGCAGGTTGCGGGAAAGCCTGTTGTGGCCTACGATGTGCGTGGCAGCCAGGACGCGGTGCACGCAGGACAGACAGGAGTGCTCGTTGCGCCGGCAGATGTCGAGGCTTTCTGTCAGGCTGTGGAGCGGCTTCTTCAAGACGAGGCTGCCCGCCGAAAGATGGGCCAGTCCGGCTCAACATGGGTACGGGAAAGATTCAGCTTGGAATCTTCCCTTCGATCGCAGTTCTCGGCCCTGTCGGCTGTGTTGCGCAAGAAGGGCTTGCGCCCGCCGTGGGACTGAGTCCGTTTGGCCGAGCCGGTGAGCTCTTGCGTCATTGGCGACGAGCGATGGGATTGTGACTGGCTTGGTAGGAGAGCATTCATGGGCTTCGTGAACCGGCTTGGGAAGCGCTTTTTCGGCGGGACCCGCCTAGGAGACGCTCTACGCGAGTACTTCCGTGTCCCCGTGCGCATCCGTATAGTGAACTTCATATTTCAACGCATATTCCGCATCAATAGCGGTCTCCCGTGGTCCATGCACTACACCAGTATCGTTCAAGCGCCACATCGCCTGAAGATAGGCAAGGGCGTCAAGAGGTACTTTGCCGTGTCGGGACACTGCTATATCCAAGCCTTCAATGGCATAGAGATTGGTGACGGTACAATCTTTGCGCCGGGCGTCAAAATAATCTCCACAAACCACGAAGAAGGAGAACGTCGCCGTTCTCTGTCAGGTCCGCCGATCATTATTGGCAAGTATTGCTGGTTGGGCGCGAATGCGGTCATCTTGCCGGGGGTGACAATCGGAGATCACTCCATCGTTGCCGCGGGGGCCGTTGTCACCAAGTCGGTTCCGGAGGGCGTGATTGTGGGGGGAATCCCCGCCAGGCACATTCGCAAGGTACGATCGGCCTCTGAACCGCTGGACGAGCGAACGTGTCGCCATTGGGAAGACGAATCTCAACAGTGATTCAAAGGTCCACAAGTGCTGCAATCACCCCCTTTGTTTCGCATATTCTTTTGAAAGCCAAAGTTACATGACAGCAAGTGTTGATCGTAAACGTATCGCCATGAACGTGGCCTCCGGTTGGGTACTCCAGGCAGCAAGTGTCGTCACCAACCTTGTGGCCATCGGGTACGTAGTCCGAACGGTGGGAGTGGCACATTATGGAGCTTGGGCAGGGGTTGCCGCGATTATCGGATACCTGCAGCTCTTGGATGCGGGCATGTCGGTGGCCCTGCAACACTACGTGGCACGGTTCAAGGCAGAAAAGGATCAGGGCCGTCTTCGTGCGATGTTCAGTTCGGCCTACGTGGTGTACGGATTGGGAGGAATTCTTGCCTTTTCCGCCAGTTGGGTGATCTCGGTCTATTTTCATGGAATATTCCCCAAGATATCCCCGGAGGCAGCGGCGCAATGCATGGTGAGTATGCGTTGGGTGGCATGTGGCACCTTGATTTTCTTTCTCAATCTGCCTGTCCAGGGATCGCTGTTGGGGTTGCAGCGACACTATGTGCGGAACGGCATCGAGGTCCTTGGCTGTCTGGTGCGGTTTGGAGTCATCATCGGCATGTTCCACTTTGTCGGTGCTTCCCTTGCGTATCTGGGATTTGCTTATTTTCTGACGTGCCTGGTGCGATTCGTGTTAAGTTCGGTGTTCTTGCGGATTGTCGAACCCGTCCTGCGTTTCCGAGTGTCGAGTCTATCGATCGCCAACTTCAAGGAATTGCTGACATACGGCGCACACTCCACGATCTGGACGGTGTGCAATGTTGTCAGTCGCGATAGCGGCCCCATCATCGCAAACCTGACTCTCGGGCCGAAGAGTGCTGCCTATCTATACTTGGGCACCCAGATCGTCAAGGCGACCGGTTCTTTGATTCTGACGTTCGGGACCGTCTTCATTCCCGTGGCCAGTTCGTTGCACGCCATGGCGGGGACATCGGGCTTGGGGCGGGCACTGATCAAGGGTACGCGGGTCTGTTCGCTTTTCGGGTTGAGCCTGACGGCGATGCTAATTGTGTTCGGCCGGGACGTGCTTTTTGTGTGGGTTGGGTCATATCAGCCGTTGAGTTATTGGGTACTCGTGACGTGTACCCTTGGCCTGTTGGGCCCCTGGGTCTTCACCGTAGCTCAGGCGATGTTGATGGGGACGAAAGTACTGGGGCCCATAACGAAGATGATGGTCATGCGTGTCGTTCTTTCCATTGGCCTTGGCGTCGCACTGGCTTACCTGGCGGGAGTCATCGGGCTGGCGGTCGGCATCAGGTTGCCTCTCCTGCTCACGACCCTCATATGGATCCCCCGAGAAGCGTGCCGAAAGGCTGGTATTTCCCTCAGGGAGCTCTCGAAAAAGTCGATATTTATTCCGACGCTCATTGCCATCGGAATCGGCCTGATCGGCTGGTCGCTCCGAAGTGCTTGGCCCATTCGTAGCTTCTGGATGCTGGCCGTTGAGTCGTGTATCATGCTGGTTGTGTTTGGTATTGTTGGGTTCTCCTTGGGCATGGACCGCGATACGCGGGACCTGGTGTTGAAAAAGCTGAGAATAAGATCTGTCTAGTCTGGGACTCTATTCAACAAGGAATGGCTGCCTAGCGAGGATGGATTGTGCCTGTAAAATCGCACTTTGAATCTCTTTTCAGCACAAGCCAGGAACCCTCACCCGAAGATCAAGCTCGTGCGATGTTTGTTCGCGAGCATATACCCGCAACGGTGAATACGATACTGGAAGTCGGTTGCGGATCGGGAACAGTGACAAGAGTTCTTGCCGAAGACCGAAAGGTTACAGGATTAGAATTGACCTTTGCCGGGACACACAAAGTTAGGGACATGGGAATTTCCTGCGTTCAGGGAAGTATCGACAGCCTCCCTTTTGAAAATGATAGTTTTGATCTGGTTCTAGCCAGTGAAGTATTGGAGCACCTGAATGATGAGATATTTTCTGGCGGACTCCGGGAAATGACGCGGGCGGTTTCGCGGTATGTTATGGTGACCGTGCCCAATCATGAACGGCTTCAGCTGGTACGACGTGAGTGTCCTCGTTGTCGAACCATTGTGGTCCCGTGGACTCACATTAGGTCGTTCGATATTGACATGCTGGAACATCTATTCGATCCAATCGGCTTTGCTGCAAAGGAAGTAGGCCCATTCGGCCCGCGGGATGTTTACGGACAAAGCTTCTTGACGCGATTGCTTATGTTGTACCGTCGTGTTTTTCGTGGAATGTACCCAGGGGTTACTTGCCCAATCTGTTTGCATACGGTTAAAGGAAAAGCCCCTCACGGGATCCCCGGTTGGCGGGACCTGCTTAGCCAGCCCAAGGTGGAGATCTTGCATCTTCTCGATTTCATCGCTTGCCGCTTGTCGCCTAAGCACTCTCGATGGCTCTTTGCCTTATACGAACGAAGAGGATAGCAGGAATGCAATCATGTTTAATGCAAAAAGTGATGTGACCACTTGGAGTGGATAATACGCCTTTATTTTGCGAAAGCAACTTATCCGAAGATCCCTGAATTTCAGCATAACCTCTTTGTGCTGGTTGATTGCCAACTACTCATGAAAAAGAAACAAAAACCGACAATTGCCTTCCTGACCTCCCAGTGGAGCAATGTGGATGACAACATCCGGGCTGGCAAGCCCCCCGGCGGCGTGCCGTCGATTGCGAGAGTCTGGACGCAATCTCTGGCCGACGGCTTTGACGTGCATGTTTTTATTCTCTGCGAAACGCCACCCGACTGGCCAAAGGAGACGGTGGAACTGGGAGGCGTGCGTTTTCACTGGATCAGCAAGCAGTTCCGCGGCCTGTCCCGGTGGCTCCTGAAGAAGCACCTCTTGGGGCTGGTCAAACCGCTTTGGCTGGTTGGACAGCTTCAGATGGCCTGGCGGGTGCTGAGGGCCGGCATTCGTCCGGATATTTTCTACTGCATGCGTCCGACTTTCCTCGTCATCGCGCGACTGCTGTCATGGCACTATGGGGCCAAGCTGGTGTTGCGGAATTACGGCACATGGCTTTACCACCTGTGGTTTGAGCAGAAGAGATGGCTTCCCCGAATCAACGCTCTCGGCACACTCTTGGCCCATTGGATTCCCATGGACTTGTTCATCATGACGAACGACGGGACCCGGGGGCGAGAAGTCGCCCAATGGGCCCATTTCCCCATGGAGAAGTTCCGGTCGTGGATCAACGGCGTCGATAAGACCATGCGGATGGAAGGTTTTGACAAGAAGGCTTTCAAGAAGGAGATCGGAGTCCCGGCCGATTCGCCCATGTTGATGACATTGGGGCGGTTGGACTACTGGAAGCGACTGGACCGTCCCATCGACGCCATGCCTGGAATCCTTCGCGAATCGCCGGGCGCGCGGCTGGTGATCGTCGGCGGCGGGCCGCTGGAGGCCGAGCTTCGCCGGCGGGCCGAGCAAAAGGGGGTGGCGGATTCCGTGATCTTCATTGGGCCAGTGACCCACGATATGATAAAATACTATCTCAATGCGACCGATATTTTCATCATGCCCAATGATCTGACGAATATGTGCAGCACGTTGATTGAAGGGCTTATCTGTGGCTGTTGTGTCGTGACGCGGGATGTCGGCTCAACGACGGAAGTCGTCACGGACGGCCGAAACGCTGTCGTGCTTCAGCCGGGCGAAGCGAAGGACATCGCCGAGGCGGCCCTGAGGCTGTTGAAGGACCCGCAGGAACGCCAACGCCTCTCCGAGGAGGCGCACCGGGGCGCCATGAAGCGGTTCCAGACCTGGGATGAGCGAATGAAAATGGAAGTGCAAGTGCTCAAGGAACTCATCTGTTCCGGACACACTGCGTAGAGGCCTTCGATGGAATTCCTGGTCGGAGCACTTTTGGTCGTTGGGGTGGCAGTCCTGCTGGCGGTCTATCCATGGTTGGCCCTTGGCGTGGTGATGACAGCTGTGCAGTTCAAACTGGCGGCCATGTACTATATTCCCTTCTTCCGACGATTCGACTTCACTGTCTTTTCTCTCTTGTTGGCGGCTTACGCCGCCATTGTAGCCTACATCCGGCGCGCGTACACGGCAGGCGGTTTGCATGCACCGAAGGGGCCGGTCTTTTGCATGGTGATCCTGGCCATGGGGTTGTGGCTGGGCATGACTTGGACGACGGCTCCTTCCTACGGATTTGAGAAGGCGGTCCGTTTTACCGGGATTTGCGTTCCCCTGTTGTTGCTTCCTAGTTTTTTTGTGCGAACGAAAAAGGATGCACAGCGGGTTACCAAAATGGCCATCATTACGGGGGTTTTCGCCGCCATCGTCATGGTGGCGTTCCCCTCGTCGCTGGTGACTGAGCTGAAGTACGGCGGGACCTATACGCGGGCCAGCGGCTTGGGCGGCAGTGGTAACATGATGGCCGAACTGCTTGGTATGGCAGTTATGTACTCCTGTTTGGTGATGATCATCAAGGGCGGTTTGTCTCGGTTCTACCGCTGGCTGGCCATTCCAATTCTTCTTCTCTGCTTGTATGCATTGGTGGCAAGCGGAACGCGTTCGGCGATGTTGGGGTTGATCGTGGTGGGGCCGTTGTTGCCGCTCTTCTCGCGATCGGGGCAACGGATGAAGGCCGGTCTTGTCACTTGGCTTGCAATTCCCTTGGGACTAATACTTGTTTTCTTGCTCCTTCCTCATACGCCTTGGGCGCATCTCTCGGCACGATGGGGAGCTTTCTTTCAGGGGGATTGGGGAGGCGGGGGAGCGACGTTTGGCAGCCGGCATCAGCACTTTACATTCGTTCTGTCCAATTGGTGGTCTCGGCCCATTCTTGGCCATGGGCCGGGAAGTTTCGCCATGGACTGTTTTGGCGTGGATCAACCGATGTGGCCACACAACATTCTCCTGGAAATGCTGTATGAACAGGGGCTGCTCGGCGCGATCGTCCTCTCCATTGCCCTGTTCAGCATATTTCGCCTTGGGATTCGTGGTTTGAAAGAGGCTCAAGGGCCACAAGAGCGGTTTCTCGTCGCCGGACCTGTCATGACCCTGGCGTTCGTGACGATTTCCGCACTCACACACTTCCCCGTTACCGGAACCCGCGTGCTCTATTTGTTTATGGGCATACTGTACGCGAATATCGTACAAATCCGCGCATCTCATGAGGCGGAACAGTCTTCTGTTCTAGGGCAGAGCGATTCCGACTTGCAGGGGTATGCGAACGTGATTTGCTCGTAGTCCATCGAAGCCTCTGATGAGAAACAAGAATATGGCTCATCGGTACCTTATCTGCAACGCAGACGACTTCGGTTTGGGTCGCCGAATCAGCGACGCCATATTGCATTGCCACGCGCACGGCATCGTCAGCAGCACAACAGTGATGGCCAACATGCCGGCCGCTGAGTATGCGTGCGATCGAGCCAGGGAGTTTCCCGATCTTGGCATTGGTGTTCACTTGGTCTTGACGGCGGGCCGGCCGGTTCTACCGGCCCGGGAAGTGCCGGATCTGGTTGACAACGATGGCAGGTTCCTATCGCCTTCTGCGTCGAAGAAGGTGATACTTGGGGGCCGGTCCCTGGTCTTTCAGGCAGAGCGGGAATTTGCGGCGCAGATTCATCGGGCAGCTTCATTTGGAATCACGCCAACGCATTGTGACAGCCATCACGGGATTCATCAGCTTCCGTGGGCGCGTGCGGCCATGGTCCGGGCAATGCGGCAGTTCGGTCTATTGCGGGTCCGTCCGCCGACGCAGTACTATTGGACAGCTCCCTCGGCACCGATGCGCCTGCGAATCATGCGAATCCGGCACAACACTCGGTTCTGGCCGCAACGAATTCGTAACCGCTGGAATTCTCACATGTTGCGGCGGGCTGGGCTGCGTTGCGCAAATCACAAGTTCCGGCCAAGCATGTTGTTGCCGCAGGTTGCGGACCCAAGGGACCGGTTGCTTGCCGTATTACGCAGTCTTCCGGCCGGCATTGCGGAGATCGCGTTTCATCCGGGTTATCCCGACCCCAAGGTCGTTGACCCGCCGGCGTTTGCCGGCGTTCGCGAGAAGGATTTCGCCCTTGTGGGCGATCCGGCTTTTCGTTCGTTGGCGCAGCAGGAGGGGATCGAACTTGTGAGCTATCTTCAGGTTTAGTATGCTGGCCGAGTTGCCGATGTTTGTATTCGTGGCGTCGCTGCCACGGTCTGTGCTGGGCCAATGACAAGGCGATAATCCGCTCTGGCGGATTGCATTGGCAAGACCAAGATCAATAACGCGAGGCGAGAGAAGGAAGCATTTCGACTGAAAGAAGCCTATGGCCAGAACTTGCTTTGTTTTGGGGCGAAAGATGTGGTCAGAACGCCGGTTGTTTGTTCGGCAGGTCCCTGCGCTCGTTGAGGCCGGCCATGAAGTGATCTACATGGTTGGCGATCCCGGTAAGCAAGTGACGGACGCGTTCATTGTCCATCCGGTCCCAAAGAGACAAGTTCGGCTTGGTCGTTACGTGGGTAGCCTGAACCTCTTGTCAGCCATTCTGCGCATTCGGCCAGATGTTGTCCATGTAACCAGTTTGGAGTTGGTTCCGCTGGGACTGGTTCTCAAGATGCTTACGGGAATTCGAGTGGTATACGATTGCATCGAAGACCATCCCAGCGCGATGCGCCATCATCGAACGCAGTTCCCAGAATGGCTGGCCGTTTTGATGGGTTTTGGAACGCACGTGGCGGAATACCTGGGCGACCGGCTCTTCGACGGCTTGGTGGTTTCCGATCCGGCGTTGGCTCGTCTTCATTACGCTATGCCACGACAGAGAAAGGCCATCTTCTACAACACAGCCCCGTTGAGCATGTTTCCTCGCGATTATGCGCCCTTGGCTGATCGTCCATTTGATCTCTGCGTGATGGGGTCCATGTCCATGCGGACCGGCGTCAAGGATGTTGTGGAAGCGGTCGGGATTCTCAAGAGCCGCGGGAGAAATACCAGACTGATGCTCTTGGGCGAGCCGGATCAACAGGTGCGGGCCGTGATCGAGAATATGGTCCGCAAGTACGATATCCAGGAACAGGTCGAGATTACCGGTTACATTGACCACGCAGAGATTCCAAAGAGGCTTGCCACGGCCAAGATCGGCGTGGTGCCTCTTCTGAACATGCGCAAATTCCGCCATAATATCGCCTGTAAGGCATTTGAGTATATGGCGTGCGGGATGCCCTCTATCTGTTCGGATCTTCCACCCCAGCATGTGTTCATTCAACAGGGCCGCAACGGGCTGTTCTACGAGCCTGGCAATGTTTCGCAGTTGGCCGATGTGATCGAATCGTTATTGGCCAATCCGAAGCGCGCCGAGGAAATGGGACGCCTTGCGAGGGACGACATGGAACGCCAATGGAACACGGAACAATCGCAGAAGGAACTGGTCCGCTTCTACGATAACATACTGCACATGGAGCCCCGTGCCGCGGGCTCATGGAAGGAGCAGACCGCCTGATGCCCGCCGCAACGGAGGTGAAGCTACTTTTCGGTGGCGATCTGTATGCCGGCCAAGACAGGATCAGCGTCGGCGAGGATATCCGCGCTTTGGCGCAGGAAGCTGGTTTGGTTTCTGTCAATCTGGAATGTCCGTTGACGAATCGCGGAGAAGCTCGCCCGGGAAAGGTTCTGAACCTTCGAAGTCGTCCGGATTGTGTGGCCCTGTTGGAATCTCTCTGCGTGGACGTGGTGTCTCTGGCGAACAACCACGTGTGTGACTGGGAGGATGAGGGGCTTTTTCAGACGTTGGAGATACTGGCCAGCCACGACATCCGTTCCGTCGGGGCCGGTCGGAACAGGCAGGAGGCGGACTCCGTCGTTCGGCTGGAGAACAACGGGCTGACGATCGCGTTCGCCGCGTATGGCGACGAGAGTATAGGGACGCCGCCGGCCCAGGAAAATCGCCCCGGATGCGCCATTATCGATCCAGACCGGATGTGCCGGAGGGTGTCGGAATTGTCCCAAGAGACCAACATCGTGGTAGTTCACGCGCACTGGGGAGGAACGCACTACCATTACCCCATGCCGCGGCACGTGCAGTTAGGCCACGAGCTGATCGACGCGGGGGCGACACTCGTCGTCGGGCATCATCCCCACGTGATACAAGGATATGAACAACGGGGACGCGGTGCTATCTTCTACAGCTTGGGCAACTTTCTCTTCGCCCCGTTTTCCCGCTTCGGCCGCCCAGCCTATCTGAGCAGGCACAACCTCGCCGGGTTGTTGGCCGAGGTTCGGGTCGGTCCTGAAGGCGTGCGCGAACTTCGCTTCCACCCGACTCGGCAGGATCTGGCCTCGAGCACGGTCTCGCTCGGCGATGAGGCCTTCGCGGTCCGGCAGCGCCGACGTCTCGTGAAGCTGTCCAAGCCGCTTAAGCGGGAAGGCTATAATCGCTTCTTCCGCCGATACGCCCGCCGCCGGCTCTTGTGGAGAGCCCTGTGCGCCTTGAACCCATTGCGGTGGCGGAACCTCTCACTGGCCAACCTCGTCGGTCTGCGCGCGGCGTTGGGACGGGTTGTTCGCCGCGACGGTTATGGCAGGATCGATTCGAAAGGATAACGCTGCATGGAGAACCGCCTGACCCGATTTGTATATGACCATTCACCTTGGTTTCTGCGTAAGGTCTGCGCGAGTTACTATGGCTGGACAAAGCGGCGACGGCGGTTCAGGGGAACCTACGATACATGGGCCAGACTGTTTGAAGAGGCTCGCGCCTGGTCCGAATCAGAACTGCGGGCGTTTCAGAATGAAAAGCTGGCGGCCCAAGTATGCCATGCCTACCAACACGCCCCCTACTATCGTGAACTATTTGACCGCTTGAAACTTCGGCCCCATGACGTTCGCACGATTGAGGACTTGCCCAAGCTGCCCATTCTCGACAAAGAGACGGTCCGGCGGGAAGGAGGGCGGATCCTCAGCGATCAGTTCGATCCAAGAAAACTGATTTGGCATCCGACCAGTGGGTCAACCGGAACGCCGTTGCAGATTCCTTGGCAGCAATCCATGGAACAAATGGAATGGGCGTTTGTGTGGGCCCGATTTCGCCCAGGTGTGACAAGAAACGATCCATGTTCGACTTTCACGGGAGTCGAGATCATTCCGGCCAGTAGAAAACGGCCGCCTTTCTGGATGGATAACTGGGCCGCGCATCAGCGGATGTACAGCATTTTTCACATGAGCGAAGATAACTTGCATTACTACTATCAGGCATTGAATCGTCGCTACAGCAAGTATCTTGCCGGATATAGCAGCGCGCTGGCGGTCGTGGCTGACTACATGTTGCGACATGGTCTGAAATTGGATCGCCCTCCGAGCCACTTCTTCGCAGCCTCCGAAGAACTTCAGCCACAGAATGCGGAGATCATTCGCCAGGCGTTTGGTTGCCAAGTATGGAATCGCTACGGGCAGGGGGAGCTTGTCGGATCGATAACGCAATATGAATGTGGCCATATGCACTATGACATGGATTTCTCCATCATTGAATTCTTGCCTGTCGGCGAGGAAGACGGAATGACTATGGCTGAGGTCATCGGCACTAACATGCACGAGCTTGCGTGGCCTTTGCTTCGCTATCGTACAGGCGATGTCGTAGCGTACGATTCACACGATCGATGTTCCCGTGGGGTTCCCGGGCAGATTGTTCGGCGAGTTCATGGCCGAACGGGCGCATTTTTCACGTTACCCAATGGTTCCCGGATCATCAATATTACAGTTATCGCCAGGAAATGCACAAATATCCGTTTCATGCAAGTGGTCCAGGAAGTACTGGGGGAGATCGTCATTCGCGTTGTGCGTTCGTTGAACTTCGGGCCAAGGGATGAGGAACGGATCCGTCGAGAATTTCGAAGAAAACTCGGAGACGAGATCAAGATTCGGATCGAGTATGTTGACGAGATTCGACGGTCCAAGAGTGGAAAATACATGGCTATTGTGAATCGGGTCGGCCAGAGCCCCCAAGAGGCATAAAAGCGGTCGCTGCTGCGCCGTTCGCATGATAGACTATTGGATTGCTCCGGGCTCTGTTTGAAAATCTGCAAGGGCCAGGGCAATGTGGCTGTAAGACGGCAGAGGCTGTTGGCAAGTCCCAGGGGGGAATAGAGGATACTATGAAACAGGTTTTGCAGCACTTGAAAGCAGGCGAGACACAGGTGGTGGAAGTCCCGGCTCCTTCGATTCGTCCAGGACACATCTTGATTAACACACATTCGAGCCTTATTTCTGCCGGCAGCGAGCGGACGATTGTGGAATTCAGCAAAGGATCTCTTCTGGCCAAGGCGAGAAGCGAGCCTGCCCGGGTCCAACAGGTGCTGGACAAGATCAAGACGGACGGACTGATTCCTACGCTTGAAGCGGTTTTTGCCAAGCTCGATGAACCGATGCCGTTAGGCTACTGCAATGCGGGCGTGGTGCTTGCGGTCGGCCCAGGCGTTACGAAATTTCAGCCGGGTGATCGGGTTGCCAGCAACGGACCGCATGCAGAAATCGTCTGTGTTCCAGAGAACCTCTGCGCGAAAATTCCCGACGGCGTGGACGACGATGCCGCGGCCTTTACGGTAATTTCCAGTATTGGTCTTCAGGGGATTCGTCTGTTGCAGCCGACATTCGGCGAAAGCTTCGTTGTTTACGGTTTGGGCCTGATCGGACTGGCCTGCGTGCAGCTTCTTCGTGCCCAAGGCTGTCAAGTGCTAGGGGTGGATATTGACCCGCGTCGCCTGGAGTTGGCGGCCGGCTATGGTGCGGAAGTTGTTAACGCTTCGGAAAATGGGGATCCGGTCGTTGTTGCGAGCGCATGGACGAAAGGAAAAGGCGTCGACGGAGTGTTGATCACCGCTTCCGCAAAAGCAGATGAAATCGTCCATCAGTCGGCGGAAATGTGCCGGAAACGCGGGCGCATCGTTCTGGTCGGTGTTGTAGGATTGAATCTTCGACGCAGTGATTTCTACAAGAAGGAGCTCAGTTTCCAGGTATCCTGTTCCTACGGACCGGGACGGTATGATGATGCCTATGAAGAGCGCGGGCAGGACTATCCATATCCGTACGTTCGATGGACAGAACAGCGTAACTTTGAAGCCATCCTTATGGCGATGGGCCAGGGCTCCCTATGTGTCAGGGATTTGATCACGCGACGATTCCCGCAAGTTGAGGCGGCCAAAGCCTATGACGCTGTTACTGGAGATCCCGGTGCGCTGGGGGTCTTGCTGGAGTATCCGGAAGAAACGCAGGTGAATCGTTCGCCGGTAGTGTCGGTGCACTCCCCGTCGGAAATTCCGGCAGGGCCTCCGGTTCTGGGTGTGATTGGGGCCGGGAATTTCTCACGCATGATGATGATGCCTTGCTTGGCAAAAACGCCTGCAAGGATTGCATATATTGCGAATCGAAACGGTGTCCCTGCTGCGGATCTGGCGAAGAAATTCGGCGCAGAGAAGGCCATCTCGGACTACCGGCTCATGTTGGCGGATACTGACGTTTCGGCGGTTCTGATTTCTACCGGGCATAGTTCTCACGCCAGTCTCATTTGTGAAGCGCTTGCAGCGGGCAAGCACGTCTTCACCGAGAAGCCGTTGGCCATTCACGAAGGACAGCTGGCGAAAGTTCGTGAAGCCGTCTTGCAGCAGCCGGATCAGATGGTCATGGTTGGTTTCAACCGGCGTTTCAGTCCTCACATCCAGAGAATGAAAGAGCTGCTCGTAGGTCGTGGAGAACCCCTCTGCTTGAACATGACAGTGAACGCGGGATTCATCGATCCTGAACACCCCATGCACGATCCCGCTCGAGGGGGAGGAAGAATCATTGGCGAAGGGTGTCACTTCATAGACCTGATGGCCTTTCTGACGGGGAGCAAAGTGCGGACCGTTGCCGCAACAATGGTTGGTGAAGGCGTTGCCATACGGGACGACAAGATGTCCATTTCGCTCGGCTTTGAGGACGGATCCGTTGGGACGGTGAATTATTTCGGCAATGGAATAAAGAGCTATCCGAAAGAAATCTTGGAGGTTTTCTCCGATTGCCGGGTACTCCGGATGGAGAATTTCCGTCGGACCGTCGGATATGGCTTCCGTGGTTTTCGGAAATTCAAGACGGCCCGACAGGATAAGGGGCATCGGGCGGAATTTGCCGCATTTGTGGATCGGGTGGCCAACGGCGGAGAACCACTGATCTCATTCGATGAACTGGAAAATGTCACACAGGCAAGCTTTGCGGCGGTGAGATCGGCCAAAGAAGGCCGGACGGTAGAGCTCTGACCGGGGTCTGCTGGCGCAGGGATACTCTGGAATACGCATGAATCGCATCAATGCGTGGCAAGCTGTAGTGCGACAGTACGGTTGGAAGCGATGCCTGTACCGTCTGTGCCACAGTGCGCAGCGGAGAGCGGGGATCCTGAAGCTTCGAATGCCGGCATGGTCGTGGGACAAGCGGCCGCTGGGTTCGTGGTTGTGCAAAGGTGTGCCGTCAGAACCCTCTTCATATCGGGAGCTCCGGGAGCGGCAAGACCGCCGGTTCTTCTTTCCTTTGGGGGACCTTCCTCGCCTCAACAGGGACTGGACCCGATCGCCACAACAAGAAGCACAAGACGTTCTTCGTGGAAAATTCCGCTATTTTTCTTCCCGCGTCGGCGATCTGGGCTTCCCCGAGCCGAACTGGCTTGAGAATCCCTTCACCGGGCAGACGAAGACGAATGAAAGCCATTGGTGCGACCAAGCGACCTTTGATCCCGCCGAGGGGGATATCAAGTACTTCTGGGAGCCGTCGCGGTTTTCCTGGGCGTATGCCTTGGTCCGGGCGTATGCCGTCCATCGGGACGAACGCTATGCAGAGGCATTCTGGCAGTTGGTGGAATCATGGTGCCGAAGCAACCCTCCCAATCGCGGACCGAATTGGGCCTGCGGGCAGGAAATCGCGGTCCGCGTGTTGGCCTGCACCTTTGCCTTGCAGGCGTTCTGGAACAGCCCGGCAAGTACGCCGCAGCGCGTTGCGTCGCTGGTGTGCCTGCTGGCTGGCTCGGCCGAACGCATCGCGGCGAACATTCATTCCGCCCGTGCACAGATGGGCAACCATGCCACGAGTGAGGCTGCGGGCCTGTACACGGTTGGCGTGCTTTTCCCGGAGTTGTCCGGCGCCGATCGTTGGAGAAGACTTGCCCGATGGGTCTTGGAGGACGAGGTCCGCCACTTCAATTGGGCGGACGGTTCGTATACGCAGCATTCGATGAATTATCATCGCGTTATGCTGCACGCCTACGCATGGTGTCTACGACTCGGAGAGCTCAACGGCGAGCAATTCTCTGATTTTCTGATCGAACGAATGCGCAGCTCCTGGCAATTCCTGTATCAGCTCCAGGAATCCACGGATGGGCGAACACCCAATTATGGGCCGAACGACGGGGCGCTGATCCTGCCGTTGAACGATTGCGACTACCTGGACTATCGGCCGGTCATCGGACTCATGCGATACGTCCTTGATCGCAAGCGGACCTACGAAAGCGGCCCTTGGGACGAGGACCTCGTCTGGCTGTGTGGCGAGGCTGCCGCCGACGCCCCGGCCAAGCCGCCTGAGCGTCGCAGCCTGGAGTTTCTGGTGGGTGGGTATTTCTCCCTCCGAAACGAGTCATCGTGGGGTATGGTCCGGTGTCACACCTACCGAAACCGGCCGAATCAGGCGGACATGCTTCATATGGACCTGTGGTACAAAGGCATCAATGTCCTGAGGGACAGCGGAACGTTTTCATACTACGATCCTGAAGAGGGATGGCATACTTACTTCGTCTCGACGTTCGCACACAATACGGTCGTCCTGGGTGACGTGGATCAAATGGTCAAAGGCTCGCGGTTTCGTTGGTACAGCCTCGTGCGATCCCGGTTCATCCGCCATGACAAGCGGTGCAACGTCGAGCTTTGGCAGGGAGAACATTTCGGATATCGGCGATTGCCCAGCCGTTGCGTGCATCGGCGAACCATCTGCCAGATCCAAGACCGATACTGGTTGATCGTGGACGACATTCTGGGCTGCGGTGCCGAGAAGGCCCGGTTGTACTGGCACATGGCCGATGCGCCGTTTACCGCCGAGGCCAATCGGGTATGCCTTCAGACCCCAGCCGGGCCGGTCGATCTTGGTGTGTGGACAAATGGCCAAAACATGGAACTTCAGGTTGACCGAGGCGTAGATGGACAAGAGAGGATGGGGTGGCAATCGCTCTATTACGGCCTACGGACCGCGACGCCGTCGATGTGTGCCAGCCTTCGGGCGGAATTGCCGCTTCGGTTCATCAGTCTCGTCGCACTGGGTGGGAAATGCCACGTGGAGGAATCCGATACGCTAAGGGCGATGGCTTGGACTCTCGAGGGAGAGACTTCGCCTCCGGTCCGCGTGGCACTCAACCCGCCCGGCAAATGTGGCGATGAGGTTATTCAATCCGTTCAGTTGGGCCAGGAATCACCTCTGCAATTCGATCGGCCTTGAGCTGAGCAGTGAGCCAGAGAGGAAACAGGGCATGAATGCGTCGCTGGCACAGCGTGAAACCGTCAGTGTGATTTCCGCTCATGAAGAGCATATCGAGGGCATGGTCGAGTGCCACGTTGCGGCCTTTCCCGGAGAATTCACGACGTTGCTGGGACATGGGTATCTTCGGATGTCCCACCGGTTTTACCTAGAGCAGCCAGGGGGTATTTGCTTGGTGAGCCTGGACAGCCCATCAGGCCGGGTCAGCGGATTTGTCAAGGGAGGCGATCCCGGCCTTGCCGGCCAATTGACGCATAGGCACATGTGGCGGATGATTCCCGTAATGTTGCTCCGGGCGATGACCAATCGCTATTTTCGTCGCCGCATGGGATACCATCTCAGCGGCATGATGCGTAAGATAGCTGCGAGGTTCGGCTTAGCCAAATCGTCGGAGAAGCATGCCAAGCCTGCGGATGACGCCCCGGGCACATGGTCGAATCTGATCTCCGTCTGCGTACACCCCGATTATCGCGGCCAGGGCATAGGCAAAGCGCTGATGGAGGCGTATCGGCAGGAAAGCCTTCGGCGTGGATATAGCTTCATGCGCTTGAGCGTCCATACGGATAACGAGGCCGCGATTGGCCTGTACAGGCGATCCGGATGGGAGCCGATTCTGACCACGCCGACGGGAACGTATTTTCGACGAAGCACGGAGGAGTCCGCATGAAGCTTCTGATTCTGACGCAGTACTATCCCCCGGAAATGGGCGCTCCGCAGGCTCGTCTTTCGGAGTTGGCGCGACGACTTCACGACCGGGGACATAAGATCACGATCCTGACCGCCATGCCCAATTATCCCACGGGAAAGGTTTTCGACGGCTATCGCCGCAAATGGCGGCTGGAGGAGGATGCGGATGGGATTCGCGTGATGCGAACCTGGATCTGGCCGAGCAAGTCACGCAAGGCCTTGCCCCGTCTGATCAGCTACATGAGCTTCGTCGTAAGCAGCGTGCTCCTCGGGCTATGGGGGTTGGGTCGGCAGGACCTGGTATTGTTCGAAAGTCCCCCGTTGTTCATCGTGCCCGCCGGATTGGTCATAGGTCGCTGTCTGGGAGCGCGGATTGTTATGAATTGTTCCGACCTCTGGCCCGGGACGATGGTGCGCAGTGGATACAAGACCGGCGGTCCTCTTCTGAAGGCCCTGTTCTGGTTGGAGAAGTTCGGCTACGAGCATTCGGATGCCGTGGCCGTGACGAATCCCACCGCCGCCCGACAGGTTTCGGACCGCTTTCCGCACGTCCCGAACGCGGTGATAAGCAACGGCGTGGACACGACGCTCTTTCGGCCGGACCTGCGCAGCGAAACCACTCGCGCCGAGTTCGGCGCGGGCCCGGACGATTTTCTCGTGGGATACTGCGGGCTGCACGGGATCAGCCAGGGCATGGACGTGATCCTCGATGCGGCGGAGCGTCTTCGGGATCGCGAAGACATCAAGTTCATTCTGATCGGGGACGGTCCATGCAAGAAGCATCTGATGGACGAAGCCGCGAGTCGCCGCCTTACCAACATCGCCTTTCACGATCCCCGACCCAAGCCGCAGATCCCCCCCATCTTGGCCTCTTGCGACGCCAGCCTGATTCCGTTGGTCAGCCGGATGGAAGGCACCATGCCATCGAAATTCTACGAGGCGATGGCCTCGGGAATCGCGGCGCTGGTCGCC
>Ga0180433_10005028_pt1 | contig 18193 bp, 15 predicted proteins | sample SS_ome_8_FD_132980 | JGI IMG/M metagenome (GOLD analysis project Ga0180433, IMG submission 132980) | Hypersaline lake sediment archaeal communities from the Salton Sea, California, USA - SS_1_D_1 metaG | ecosystem: Environmental > Aquatic > Non-marine Saline and Alkaline > Hypersaline >... | reverse complement strand
TCCCTTGCATGCAATCCATCTGGAATTGTGACTGCCCTGGCATGTGTTGGAGTAACTCTTACTGCAGGAGCTGGAGGAGGCGCAGATCTTTCTCTTACAACAGGTCTTGGAGGCGGACGTGCAGTTACTGTTGCAGTATCTGTTGGTTCTTCAACAGTTGTCGCTGGAGGACTTGGCCGGACAACAGGCCTTGGAACGGGCCTCGGAGCTGCACTAAGCCTTCCTCTTGCAGGACGTCTTTCAGTTGGAGCTGGTGCCTGTCTTGGAGCAGATTCTTCCTCTCTTGGAGCAATTTCATCTGCCCGCTCAAACAAAGGTTCCAAATCAACCCGATCTGGTGCTCCGGTACTTGTTTGAGAGCCATAAGCATAATCTTCAAGATTACTCATAATCTCCCTTGCAAGAGCAAGCGAAGCATCGCTTCCAACTTCATATAGTCTTGCCATTGCACCGACAGCGCGCCTGTGTACTGCGCGGTCCCGCTCAACTGGTGAATCTGGTCCGTCAATTAAGGCATGCACCCTCCCAAGGATTCCTGGCTGGTGAACTTCGCCCCTAACAACAGACCCATTGAGCAATCTGATTCCATCCTGTGAGATTACTCCTTCAGCATTGGTGTGTTCTCGGAGAATTCTTCCGATTTCCCGGTCAAGAGATGCCAGTTCTGCTCTTGTATCAAGATGGAGAGCACCATCGCGGCTTAGCACTCCAAGACGCGCTTGGAGAGCCTGGATGGTTTCCCTATCTTGAATTAACCTTGGAATTCCTGAAAGTGAATGTGCTGGAACTCCTCTGACTCTGCGGACAGGAACAATTGAGAAACTAAATTCCCGAACAGCAGCCTCTCCTTCAAGGGCCTGCTCATGTGCTTCCCTGATTCTTGTAATGTTATCAGTTAGCCAATCCTCGATATAAGCAGTCCTTCTATCTTCATCCTGTATGTGTGCTGCATGATCCAACATCTCTGAAACAATCGGCTCTGGAATATCAGCAACAAGATATCTGTTCCCAGCTCCGATAACCAAATGTAATGAGCCATCTTCCCGAACTGTTTGAGTAATTAGTGTGGCTGCGCGCCTATGATTTAGTCTCTGGTCAACTCTGACTGTGCATTCCGCTTCCTGTGCCAAAGGTTGCATAAAAAGGATAAGTAGCAAAGATATTTAAAAGAGACCTCGTTGCGCCAAGGTGAAATCAGAGCATTTTATGGAACTTGAGGAACTATTGAAGTTTTCCCCTTCGTTTTGCCCTGTCCCGCGCTTTCTGCTTTCTTGCTTCTTCTTGCGCTCTTGACTCTCCGGCAATTAGAGCTCTTACTTTCATGAGCGTTCCAAGCTCTTCAGTCTCTCCATCTTCAATGAGTCTGTCCAAATGCTCGATTGTTTTATTTCTTGCATTGACAACAGTAGCCCTTACTCCTGCAGATACCTGGCCAAGTGCCTTATCATCAGCAGCAGGGCAGCGCTTGAGAATTTTTGCACCAAGTGTTTTTGTCGCTCGATCAACCGTGCCCTTTATTCTACCAGAAGTCAAATCCAAAGCAGTGAGTCTAAGAGGGATGCGAAGTTCATACATCTTGCCGCCTTCTCTTCCCTGGCCTTTGGCTTGTACCCTGATTCTTAATGGGACTTCTATTGGATATCCTTTGATATCCCCTCTTCCGCTTTCAATTGCATATGGGAAACCAGTACACTTATCCATTCCGCCTTTTGATGCTGCTGCTTTGGCCCGGTCTTCTGCAGCTTTCTGTTTTGCAGCTGCTGCCCTCTGCTTTTCTGCTTCAGCATGTCTTTCTGAAGCCTCGAGAGAACCCCTCACTTTTGAAATTGCGCTCTGGACTTTCCCCATCTTTCCAGATAAGGATTTCATGCGCATTGTTCCTCTCTTTGCCTCTGTTTCAAGAGAATCTGCAAGTTGCAATGCTGAAATCTTCTGCCTGCCAGGCGGAAGCTTCATTGCATGTTCTCTCAATTGTGATTGTAAATCAAGCGCTTCCCTTTTCATTGCATCCCTGGATGATTCCTGTTCGGTGCGCATTGTCTTGATGGATTCATCAGCACTTCGAATTGCTGCCTGAAGCTTTGCTGCATCCCTGCTTCTAACAGCCCTTGTGAGTTCCCCTCTTTTTCCAATTAGTGCTTTTGCCTCTCTTGCAGTCTGAAGCTTGACCCCCGTCTGCCTGCTAAGAGTTGCAAGTTCTTTACCTCTTGCCCTTGCAGTTTTGATTAGTTTTCCAACATCAACCTGAGGGACTGCAGGTGCCGTTGCTACTGGCGCAGATTTCCCAGTTGGAGCAATGCAGGTAAATGAAACTACTTTCCTATATCCAAGAGACTCTCTTGCCTTTGCATGATTACTTCCAAGAATCATTGCCATCTCATCTTCAGGGCGGCTAAGCAATCCTTGAACAAACGGTCCTGGAAATCTTACTTCCAAGTGTGTGCCTTTTCTTGGCATAAGAAATCTAAGTGTAAGGGATTCTACCTTTGCTCCTCGCACTTTCAGCGAGTGCGGCTCCCCTCTATCTCCACTGACAACGCGCGCAGTGCACTTTGCACTCTGTGCATGGGCAGGATTAATTGATAAGAAAAAAGATGCCACAACAACTCCAACGCTCGTTATGATTGAATTCCTCAAACCTTTTGAACCTGAAAATGCGCTAGTTGATTTCTTTGTTTTCTCTGGGGTTATCCTGTGAGCGGACGTGTTTGTTTGATTCATGATTCAACCTCTGACGATGGTTTGTGAAAAAGGAAAATAAAAGAAAAATTGTTTCTGGAATGCAATCTACAATCCAGAAATCTCAACATTTGCTGAAACCAGGGTTCCCCAAATTGCAAGGCCTCTGATGGTTCCAAGTCCACCAACACAGACACTTAGGTCTACTGGTGGCGGGTCCCTACCAACGAGAATGTCTACCGGGTCACTGATAGTTATTGAATGGTCATCAGCCATAACGAACTGGACTCTTGCATCTGGATATGCAGCCTCAAGATTCTTCAGCGCTATTCCAGAAGTTCCAATTTCAACTGCATCGCCAACTGTTGGCAATACAACTGTTCCGCTATCATTGCTAACACCAACACATGCTACGACATCTGCATCAGAAGCTCCACCATCATGGCTGCCTCCATCGGTTCCGCCATCAACACTGCCATCTACAGAACCATCTACGCTACCATCTAGGCTTCCGTCTGGACCTGCATCAGTACTGCCTCCATCGGTTCCGCCATCAACACTGCCATCTGGACCTGCATCAACAGAGCCGTCAACACCGCCATCTACGCTTCCGTCTGGACCTGCATCAGTAATGCCTCCATCGCCATCAGCATCTGCATCTCCATCGACATCTGAATCAGCATCAACATCCATGTCAGCATCTGAATCGACATCGCCGTCGGAATCAACATCTGCATCGCCGTCAGTAACTCCTCCGCAGACTTCATCGATTACGAAGTACTTGGCGCCACCAGGACCTTCTTCAGTCATTTCAACTCTGAAGGTAGTATCCTCAAGGTCGGCTCCATCTCCTTCAACTTCAATGTCTTCTGAACCATGACCGAGCTGAACTACTCCAGCACCGCGAAGTCCGCCGCAGGAATCAAGAACCTGGATTCTTGCAGCATCTTCAACTCCTTCAACAGTACCAACATATACAACGTCATAGCCACCCATCGGGATTGCTCCTTCTCCAGGGGAGCGCCATACTGCTGAGTGCCTGCTTGAATCACATGTGTGAGGCCTCACTGACTCGCAAACGCTTCCATCGCCGTCTGCATCCATATCTGCATCTGCGCCACCATCGAGGTCTGCATCAGGAGATATATCAGAGTCTGGACCTGCATCCTGTGGCGGGATAACTGTCTCCCCGCGGCAGTGTGGATCTATGTTAAGTTCCACTTCATATCCTTCCTCTTCACTTCCACTAAGCTCAGTAAATGAAACATCAAAAGCAGTTCCAAATGCATGGAATGTCTGTGAACCATCCACTTCATGCCCCAGACTCTGAAGGTCTGCAGCATCAGTGTCATTCATGACATTCATCTGCTCAAGAAGAGTCCAGTCCTCTGAACAGGTTAGTGCATCTGCATCTAGGTCTGCATCAGCAGAAGCATCAACTGAAGCATCAGGATTATCAGAGTAGGTGCGTACCAATGTCGCTACCCTAGGGTAAAGAATTGGACGGCTCTCCTCACCAGTTTCGGTAGTGATATGTGAAGTATATACATTTAGAGAGTCGAATACAAAGAAAGCCACCTGGCCTCTTCCTTCTATGTTGAAGGTTGCAAGAACATTTCCAACCTCGCCATTGAAAGTCTGTTCATCACATGTAGTAACTGCACTTGGTGCGCATAGAGTTCCACCATCATTTAGCTGGTCAGAACTTCCATCACCTGAGCCACTACCACACTTTAGTGACAGTGCAGCAGTCAGGGGAAGCACCACACTAACTCCTGCCTTTACCATAAAAGGAACAATATCCTTCTTTCCTGCATCTGATTTTGCAGAGCCCATCTCCCTTGCCATAAGAGGCCTTTCCCTCTTTGATTCCGGCACACTATTTGGTTTTCCACTCATCCTATATCCCTCTTCTTTGTTATTATGTGTTTAATCAGAATGATTAATGTATAACAACATTTATAAATATAGGTCATAAGTCGCCACTAGTTGTGACATTAAAAAATGGAATAAAACAAAGAAAAAGGAAATTACAGTGTAATTGTAACTTCAGCAGTCAAACGTGTTCCCCAAATGGCACCAGAACTGAAAACTGCAGTGCCGCCACCACAAAGAGGCATAGTCAAATCTGTTGTAACCTCATAATCTGTTGCAGGAGCAAGCTCTACCAAGTGATCATCAGTTCGAACTAGCCGAAGGGTTGCTGTTGGATATGAGGGATCTGCAGTTAAAACAACGGTAACTCCTGAAGATCCAACATCAACTGTTCCTCCGCTTCCAGTTACAGAGATTGATTCGGAAACAACATTGGTTAAACCGACACACTCAGGAGGAACTACTTCGGCATCAGCCTCTGCATCAGCTTCGGCATCTGCCTCTGCATCCATCTCTGAATCAGCATCAGGGCTACCATCTAGTTCGTCTGCATCAGGCTCATCATCCAGATCTGCATCCAGTCCATCATAATCTGCATCCATATCTGCATCGCCATCAGCATCTCCGTCGCTATCAGAGTCAGAATCTACATCTCCGTCAATGTCTCCGTCAATGTCGCCATCAACGTCTCGATCCATGACGGCATCTGCATCTCCGCCGCCATCAGTATCCTGATCGGCATCTCTGTGTGTTTCAGCATCTGCATCAGCATAAGCATCATTATCCTGATCTGCATCTCCGCCGACTGGACCTGAATCATTTTCAACTAGATTAAGATTGCATCCTGCTGCAAGAGCAAGAAGCGGAGCAAGTTTTCTGAATGACTTTGCGCCATTTGAAGATTCTTCGTCGACATCTGAGACTTCGGCAGCTCGCCTTTTTGCAAGAGGCCTCTCTTTTACAGAGAGTGCTTTACCCTTTCCTTCTGTACCATTGTTAATAGTGTTAATTGCCATGATAATACACTAGTTATAATATAATAAAGAGTATTTAAAAAGCTATTCATGAGGGCGTTTTCAGAAAAAGGCAGGAGAAAAAAGGAAAATAAAAAGAAAAAAGAAAGGGGGTTATTACACCCTCCTTAGCTGGTTGACGAAGTCCTGAGCTGCTTCGAGTGTGTCTTCGGCTTCTGCACCGGCAACGACAATCTTTGAGCCCTGAACGACCTCACGAACTACCTTGTCTGTGGTTGACCAGTCAACTGCAGATCCTGAAAGGAGTTCTGCTGTTACTGTGTTGACCTTGTCTCCACCAACTGACACGAGTGTGTTCACACCAACTGCATCCTTGTCCAGAATAACAAGGTTACCATAGTTGCTGTATGCGTATGGTATTGATGCAGATACTGACTCAGCATTGCCTGGCATAATAACCGCGGATACTGGGCTCATGTCTGCTGCGCCACATGCAGGGCTAGCTGCTGTGCCGACAGTACAAGGCATAACGGTCTCAGTGATTTCGAGGACCTTAACGGTAACACCGTTAACGGTTGTTTCCTCACCCTCACCAAGGGTCCTAACTACAGAACCAGCTTCTGCCTCTGACTGCTCTACGCTTGCAAGATACCACTGTGAGTATCCAAGCTGGTCAGCCATGTAGTACCTAACTGAGGTGTCTGAGATGTCGTCGAAGACAGATCCCCTCTCGGAGATGTATCCCTCTTCCTCGGTCTGGATGCTACCCCTGTTACTAACAGGTCCTGCATACATGTACAGCTCATAGTCCTCTCTGGTGATTGCGTCACCACCAGCGGTCTGAGTGTCGTAGTTGAAGGTTGAGTCAACTCCGTTGAGGTCCAAACCAATGAGGTGATAGTCTGCAAAGTCGTTTGATGAATCAACACCTGCTTTTTCTGACATTGCGAAATAGAAGTCAGTGTCAGCTGCTGCATCAGCCAATCTTGCTTGACCGAAACACCTTCCTTCAGTTCCTCCGTCACCAACACAAGGTGAAGAGTTTGTACCTCTGAGGTTACCCATCATAGTACAGTTGTCATCGGTACCAACACCTGCAACACTCTGTACGTGTGCAACTTCCAACAGACCACCAGTTAGCCAGTCAGTGTCACCGTCTCCGATTTCACTGAATCTAACTGTCTGACTGAGCCATGCACCAGCACCACCAGTACCAGTACATTCAGCAGATGCCTGGTAGTAGGACTGAAGACCCATCTCGTTTCCAGATGGAGAGACTGGCATGAAGACTGTACCAACAGGACAAACACCTGCAGGGTCTATACCATTGTCACAACCAATTGGGTAGTTACCAAGACCATCATCGTCACAAGTTGCTCCGCTTGTTGCTACGTAGAACTTGGTTGATGACAAGGTTGTTGCGGTTGCACCGTCAGTACCATCCATCTCGAAGACAGTTCCTGAACCACCAGACTTAACTTCGACATATGGTGCTGTAAGCTCACAAGCAACACGGTCTGAAGTACCGACTGCGTAAGGTCCTCTGGATGCTGAGATTGGGTAGTCTGTGGTCCTCTCAAGGTCATACCTTAGGTAGGTCCTCTCTGCGTTGGTGATGTCCAAGCCCTGGTAAGTAAGTTTCCAGGCAACTGGGTCCTGCACTACAGGTAGGTAGTCACCAGCCTCGAACTGCTCTTCACCACCACTTGCAAGAGATGAAATGTCGTCTGAGTAGACGGCGATTGTTCTCAAGAAGTCTGGCTGTGTGTCAGTTGCAGATGCACCCTTGTTCTTCCATCCAAGAGCAACTTCGTAATACTCGTTGTTGTCATAGTCTGGATCAAGCTGCTGTCCATCCTCGAGCTTGAGCTCTTTGGAGTAGATAGCTACATCAGCCCACTTTGCACCGAAGGTGTAACCAGGTGCTACCTTGTACACGTGGAACCTGTAGGTTGTTCCCTCAATTGAGAACTCCTTGGTTTCACCCTCACCAACCTTGTCCTTTTTCAAAACGTTTCCGTTTGCGTCAAGGACAGAGATAATGGCTGCGGTAACTCCACCGTGTGCCTCAAGGTCATCCAACTGGAATTTCAGGTCATCGACTGGGAGTGCTTCACCCTGGTTAATAACACCAGAGATTGACTCTTTTGCCAATTTAACCCATCCACCATTTACAAGCTGAGTCTCAGAGTTAAGAGCTGCCATTGATGGGCTCATATCACTGATAACCCACTGCTCGCCAAGGAATGATACTTTAACCTTGTGGCTTGCAGTCTCGTAGTGTGCTTCTGGGTCTGCACCAAGTAGACAGTCTGTGTAGTCAGTACCCTCTGGGGTAGTACAGACCGGAATACCATAGTCATCACCTGAACCACCGAACTTGATTGTGTATGCCAAGAATCTCAGGTCACCGACGATTTCCTCTGGGGATTCGTCATAGTGGCTGTCACCCTTGAGCCACAAGTTCTGTTCTTCTACATAGTTCCTTGCAGCGTCGTCATCAACGATTTGCTGGTCTGCAAATGGCGAGAACATGCTACCATCAATCCTATATAGGAAGTGGTATGCTGGACCGATTGTTCCACCTGCACCTGCACCGTTGGTGAATGGGTTTGCATTCTCTGAGATATCTGATGTACCAAGTGGGTAGTCAGAGTCAGAGTCACCTGCTACATTTTCTTCCCTGTCAGTTAGCCTCCTGTTAAGGAGATCGCCGATCAGGTTGTTCAACGTATAGGTTCCCTCAGTTGCACCTCCAGGTACTGTAATCTGGAGTTTGGCCTTCTCATCGCTGATTTCACAAGTTCCTGAGCCTGCTGGTGTTTCATTGTCACCAGTGTCCTCACCACAGACTGCTGTGCCTGTGACCTGTGCGGTAAGTTCTTCTACTGCATATGCTTCACTTACCATCTTTCCAGCAATGAGAGCAGCTGCTACACCATCTGGTGCTGCACCATCTGTTCCCAAGACGACTTTTGCTAACGGGGCACCGTTGTCGTCTACCAGAGTAGTATCACCAAACATAAGTCCGGCAAATCCTACTGAACTGGCTAAAATTGTTGCACCTGCAACAATTGCCCCCATCTTCTTTAGGTTCACTTCCATTTGTTCACCTTTTTTTTGGTTTTTTTTCTTTAACCGCCTTCGGGCCACAAAAAAATATTAACGGCGGTATTCTGGTCCATACACCTTTTTTCTTGTATGGTGCGGCCCAAAACTTCCCAAAGGAAAATATCCTTCGGATACGGGATAGAGCAATTTCTATCGCGTATTCTCTTTCCCTCTCCTTCATAACCTTTATAAAGTCTTTGGAGAAGCGTAAACTCCAGTTTATAAATTATCATTCTACTTAGGACAATCACCGTAATACCCGTTCGGAAAGAAACGTAATTTCGTCTATTGCCTCACCGGGACCGTTATCTTCATACCGTCGTGGGCCAATTCGGTTTTAGGGAAGATTTTCCTCGCTTCCTTCTCTAGAACCTCTATATCCGAGTAGCGCGGACTGATATGAGTTATCACCAATCTTTTTGCCTTTGCTTTCTTTGCAAGCTCTGCTGCTTCTTCAACAGTGCAGTGCAGCCTCTCTTCTGCTTCTTCTTTCTTCGAGGAATCAAATGTACCCTCATGTATTAAAACGTCTGCATTTCTTGCTGCTTCAAGGGTGTTGTCAGATGGCCGCCCATCCCCGCTGTACACTATCCTTCTTCCGGGGCGGATCCAGGTTACATCATCCAGTTTCACCCTCTTTCCGCCAACTGTGACCTCTCCCTTCTTCTGAATCTCTTTGAACAATTTGCCCCTGAGCCCTAGTGAGTGTGCCTTCTTCTCGTGGAACTTCCTTGTCTCTGCTTCCTCGAAAACAAGGCCATAGGAACCCCTGCAGTGCCTGACAGGGAATGCGCTCACTTGATAAGTATTTGTATTATATAGTACGCCTTTTCTCATCTTTGAAAATTTTACAAACTTGTATCTCTCTTCCTGTTCCCCTGTAAAAATCTGAGGAGAGAAAACGCTGAGCGGTTTTGGGGAGACTGAGGATAATTTCAATGTCTCAAGAAGGCCGTAGACGCCAAGATAATGATCCAGATGCGGATGCGTTATATATAACTGTGACACTGAGCCATAACCCACTTTGTATTTCATCAGCTGCCTCTGGGTTCCCTCCCCGCAATCCCAGAGCAAGATATCGCTCTCGTATTTTATTGCAAGAGCCGGCATTCCGCGCTCTGTTGTCGGGACACTTCCTGAAGTTCCCAGTATTGTTATCTCAAGCATGACTATCAATTCAGACGTATTATTTATAAAGGAAGAGATGTTCACTGTGGTGGCTGCGCGTCAGCAGCAGTAACTATCTGATGCTGGAACTTCCTCCTTGCCCGGCCAAGAACATGATATCTTGATACTTTGTGTGGTTTTGAAGAAGCGCTTATTGCGGCATTCTCTGATTTTGCTGCAGCTGTTTGGGCAATTGCAGTTGGATCCATTCCCACTTTCTTCCCCCATACTGCATCGAAGAACCTGAGACTCCACTGTGCCTGCTCGTGCCGAACGTGCTTGGCAGTATTGTGTCCTGGCCTGTGATGATGGCCTGAGGAGTGCCCATTGTGATGGTGCTCCCTGTCCCTGTGCTCATGGTGATGGCTATGATGAGTGTGATGCAAGTTGTGGCTGTGATTAACAGGTTCATGCTTATGTCCCTGGTGCTCATGGTGATGCTCCCTGTGTCTGTGCTCATGGTGATTATTATGGGTATTATGAGTGTGATGTCCGCCATGATGACTGTGATGGCCATTGTGCTCCCTATACTCATGATGGAAATGGTGAGTGGAATGATGACCTAGATGAACGTGGTGGGATACGTGTCCATGGTGGTTGGAAACATGGTGATGTCCATGATTTGAATGTCCCTGGTGCCCCCCAGTGCAAACTGCATAAGGATCAAGGCCCGGAATCCTCAGGAATGCCTGGAAGAATATCGCAAATTCACCATGTCCATGATGTCCATGATGGCTATGATGATGGTGCTCATGATGCAGATGCATCTCGTGCGGAACCGCGTGTGCATCGCCAAATCCATGTGTTGTGTGCGTAACTTCAGGATGAGCGTGCATTAGAGTAAATGGAGAATCCCCGTGAACAGAATAGTGTCCCTCTTCATGATTATCCAGATTGAATGTGTGAAGAGAAGATTGATGTTCTTTCATATCAGGATGAAGAATCTGGAGCATAACATGATTGTGCTGGATATCAAGTTCCATGATGCTTCCGACTGGTGCAGCATCCATCATCGCGCGGACAGCTGCAGGAAGCATTCCACCAATATGCTTGAGCGGATCTACTATTGGAATTACCTTGCCCTCATCATGATAAGCAGTGTGCCTCATCCCACAGAGTACCCTCCTAATCGGATGCCATCTTCCCCGCTCCCTCTTGCAGTACCGATAAAGGCCTCTTATGGTAGCCCGGAATGAGATGTATGGAACAAATGCCTTATAATTGCGCCAATACTCCTGATACGCACTTCCAGAGAGACGCTCTCCAAGCGCATTTAATTGATCCGGGCTAAGTTTGTGCACTGCGGCAGTTGGCCTGGGCTTTTCTGTTTTACATCTCCCAGCTTTCCCACTCGAATGACACAAATTTTTAAGCTGTCCCATAGGGTTACCTGAGTTCCAATAGTTCCAACAAGTATATAAATATTCGTTTTTCCTCATCGAAGAATACGTCTTTAGCCGAAATACTTTCCAGCACTGGCCAAAAATTCGTTCAGAGACTGTTTCGGGATGGAGGCACCTGCAGCTATAGTGTGGCCTCCGCCAATCCCACCTGCTCTTGCTGCTGATTCTCTCATCAATGCCCCAAGATTAAGTCCAAGTTCAACTAAAGCGCGGCTTGCCCTGCCAGAAACCTTAATAGTATCATTTTCTCCAAGAGAAATTCCTATTATCGGTTTTGTCCATCTCTGCTGCAGCACCATGCCGCAGACAATACCGATTATAGATTCGTCAACAACCCCCCTTCCATCTAGCAGATAGAACTTGCCAAGATCCTGCACCTGTCCATGGGCGAACTCCACTCCTTGCTTTAGCATCTTCCGATGGTGCTGCAGAAGGTTCCTTCCTTTTGAATATGATTCTTCATCCCCAAGGCAGATGCGGAGTCCGATTTCAGCATGCCCATGCCGCCCGCATGCATTGAGCAAGGTGCTAAATTCATTGGCTTCATATGTTTCGTTCTTCGGACGGCTAGGAAAGACATAGCTCTCGCCAAGGAGCTCGTTTGCCTTCTTTAGCTGATTCGAATTAATCATCACTTTGGTTAGCGCGCTAATTAGCTTCTTTTTCTCATCCTCGCTAAGGTCTGCATACACTCGCCTTTGCTCACCATCAAGAAGGGGAATCCCAAGTTCAGAAAGAAGCGAGAGTGCACGGTCCTCCCGGTAGGAAATCATAGGAATGTAGGGGTCATCAGAATACACAAGGAACTGTAATAATGGGCGGCAGTATCTTCCATAAAAGCGAAGATCTGTTTCAGCAATTACTTCTTTTTTCTTTATGCCCTCATCAACCACAAAGCGGTTCATCCCATGCAAAGGAGACTGCATATCGCCAACAGCACCTACAATTCCAAGGTCCGCATGCTCTCTGAAAACACAATATGCGGCTCCGGATGCGCTCAGTTCGTCCCCGCCATCAATCCCAAAGAGCATTGGGTTTATCTGGGGCTTTCCAATCCCCTCAGTCTGGTGATGGTCAATTACCAGGACATCAGAAAGTTCATCCACTCTTTGGTTTCCCCCGCCCAAATCAGTGAATATTATTTCCTTCTCTTTTGTTAGCATTTCAATTGCAGCATCATCGAGCTTCCTGATGCATTGTATTCGATATTTCTTTCCCTGCCTTTTCATTGCTGCTGCGACAATTGCGCCAGAGCTCACACCATCAGCATCATGATGGTGCACTATAAGTGGCTCGTTGAAAGAGAAAGCAATTCGTCTGCCTTCTTCGCATTTTAAGAGAAATTCGTCGCTTCCCATGATTTCCGGAAACCCTCATTTTTCTTTTTTCTGAGGCTTCTTGGATTTGTCCTTTCCCTTCTTCTTGTCCTTTAGACCCTTCTTGACCTTTTCTTTAGTGTCAGAAGAGAATGAAGAACTGTTGAATGCCTCATCAAGCAACTCATCAAGTTCCTCTTCTGTCAAGCTAACTCCATAGCGGCGCTCATACTCTTTTATTATTGCCTTTTTCTTCTCCCTTGGACTGCGCTTCTTTGTCTGCGAGGAACCTACCACCTTGTTGCTACCGAACATACAAACCACATTCAATACCAAACCATTTAATTTTATTGTGTGTTTAAGTTCCCGTGATATTCGAGCGTGAAAACTCCTTTGTGAAGCAGATACTAATTTACCTTGGCAACAAGGATAATGAAATGGCAGTGGAACTGAGCCAGGAATTCACTGAGAGATTTCCTGATTCTCTTATGTCGCATTATCTTTATGCCAAATCATGCTATAGGGTAAAGAGATATCATGACGCGCTGCGGGAAGGCCACAAGGCATTCAACCTGGCAGAATCAAGAGAGGATTTGATTGCCCTTGGAGTGTTCCTTGCATGCGCTTATTATGAACTTAAGAGATACACGAAAGGATATGAGATATTAATTGCACTGCGGACCATGGAGGATGCAAGGGTGGAAAAGGCATTGTTCATCCTATCTCTCTGCAAGAATGATCCTGAAACGGCCCTTCTGCATGTGGACACATTATATAATATCAACAAGCAGGTTGCTGAAGAATTTGTAGATAAGTTCCTAGCTCTTGCCCAGGGAGTAACATAGTGATAATCATGCTCTGGTTCTTTCTTGCTCTTGCAGGAGCATTTTTAGTTGCAATATATTTTATGCAGATAAAAAAGCTGGTCAAATCAATGGACCCGCTAGTTTCAGCAGGCATAGTCTTCCTGCTAACAGGATTATCACTCTTCACATTGTCTGCCTTGAATGGATTCCCGGAAATAGGAGAACAATTCTTATTCGCAATTGGAATGTCCATCCTGCTCAACATAATTACAGGAGTTTTGTATTTCAAGGCATTGAAAACCACTGATTTGTCCCTTGCAATCCCCATGATTGCCTTCACTCCAATGTTCCTGATATTCACTTCTTCAATAATCCTAAATGAAAGCCCGCATCCTGATGGAATAATTGGAATATTGCTGGTTGTCGCAGGCTCATATGTGCTGAACATTAATTCCAATCGTGATTTGCTATCTCCTTTCCGTGAAATTCTAAAGAGCAGGGGAATGATATACATGCTGATTGTGAGTATCCTGTTTTCATTCCTTGCAAATTTCGACAAACTGGCAATGCTAAATTCCGACTTCCTGCTCACTCCTGCCACCAGCCTTTCGGTTTCCGGCTGTTTTTTCCTGGCATATTCTTTTGCACTCAAAAAGCCAATTCTAAAACCAATGCAAAAAACAGTGAAAACAATTGTGCTAGCCGTAATTGCAATTATATCTTCGACAATCCTAACATTTGCTTCCTGGTCAATGCAGATTGTCCCGTATGTCATATCAATAAACAGAATGTCCGTCCTCTTTTCCGTCATTCTTGGAGGCCTGATCCTGCATGAGAAAGGGATGCTAAATCGCCTAGCAGGCGCTCTGCTCATGGTTGCCGGAGCAGCTCTGATTGTCCTGAGCTCCTCGGGTTTTTAAAATTCTTGCTGGAATTAACAGTTCGTAAATTGAGGTAATACTTATGGAGATTAAAAAATCTAATTTCTCAGAATGGTATAATACAATTACTAAAGACGCAGAGCTCTGCGATTTGCGCTATGGAATCAAGGGTTTTGTCGTGTTTCGGCCCTGGTCTGTTATGACCATGAATAAGATGTATTCCATGATGGAGCGCGAAGTTGAAAAGAGAGGGCATGTGCCAGCACTCTTTCCGGCTTTGATTCCAGAGAGCTATTTCACCAAGGAGAGTGACCATGTGGAAGGCTTTGTTCCTGAATGCATGTGGGTAACCCGGGCCGGCAGCCATGAACTGGATGAGAAATATGCAATGCGCCCAACTAGCGAGACTGCAATGTATACCATGTATTCATTATGGATTCACGGCGCAAAGGACTTGCCACTGAAGATATATCAGCGCTGCCAGGTTTGGAGGCATGAGACAAAGGCGACAAAACCGTTTATCAGGAGCCGGGAATTCTACTGGATAGAAGCTCATGACTGCTTTGCAACAGAAAAGGATGCAATGGCACAGGTTCGCGAAGATATGGAAATGAGCGAGGAGGTAATCCACCAGAAATACGGGATACCTTTCCTGTTCTTCCAAAGACCGCAGTGGGATAAGTTTCCAGGGGCCGTGAACACCTTTGCAGCTGATACCTTGATGCCTGATGGAAGAACTCTGCAACTGCCTTCAACGCACATGCTAGGGCAGAATTTCTCAAAAGCATTTGACATCAAATACACTGATGAAAATGGAAAGGACGAATACGTGTGGCAGACCTGCTATGGCCCGGCAATTTCCAGAATCTATGCCGCGCTAATTGCAATGCATGGAGATGACAAGGGACTTGTTCTTCCATTTAAGCTTGCACCATTGCAGATTGTAATTGTTCCGATTTTCAGGGATGACACAAAAGAGAAAGTGTTATCAGAATGCAAGAAACTGGAGAAGAAGCTCTCCAAGGATTTCACTGTCAAGATAGATGATTCAGATAACACTCCAGGATTCAAGTACAACCACTGGGAGATGAGAGGGGTTCCAATAAGGCTGGAATTTGGACCGCGAGATATTGAAAGCGGGCAGGTTGTGCTTGTTCGAAGGGATGAAAAAGGAAAGAATCCAGTCAAATTAACTGAACTAAAGAAGGCAATTGAGAAATCTGCAGAAGAGATGCTTGCAAACATGTTAAAGAAGGCAGATGAATGGTTTGCATCAAGGCTCTCGAAGGCTTCAACAATGGATGAACTTGGAAAGCAGCTCAAGGAATCAGAAGGCTTTGTCAGGATTCCGTTCTGCACTGACCAGATGGAAGCAGAAGGATGCGCTGATATTGTTAAGGATAAGTGGTCAGCCAATGTTCGCGGCTCTTTGTTTGGGGATAAAGAGAAACCAAAGGGGGAGAAATGCGTTGGCTGCGGAAAGGAAGCTAAGATTTATCTTTATGCAGCAAGACAGTATTGAGGGATGAAATATGAAACTGATAATACTGGGATTGTTGTTCGGGCTTCTGCTCTTTGGATGCACTGCTCCGGAATCAGAGGCTACGGATGAAGCAACTCCGATAGAAACACAAGAACCTGTTGCAGATGAGGAACCTGCATCTGAAGCAGTTCCAAGCGAAACCGATGAACATGCAGATGAAGCAGAAGAGCATGAAGTTGATCCAGGAGAAGGCACTGTAATTGATGTTGGAGAATCGATTCCAGTTACTGGTGATACGCAGTCCATGATTAGCGAATCAGAATTATCAGCACATACCATGAGAGAAAGCTGCTGGGTGCTATATCACGGCCAGGTCTATGATGTTACAGGATACCTGATACATCACCCGGGAGGCTCATCAACAATAGATCCATATTGCGGCCTCACTGACAATTCATTTGCAGATGCTTTTGAAGCAAAGCATGGATTAGACTATGCCGAGATGCTAGTTAGCAAAAGCGTTCTTGTTGGAAATTATGAAGGCTGATTAAGCCTGCATAATCCAATTGCCAGGCTCAGGTTTTCTGAGCCTATCTATTTTTCTTTCTGGATTGCAATTGCCTAAAAATCGACCTTGTCAATATGTCCAAAGCCCTTACTGTAATCACATAGCTGTGCATGCTTCGGTTCAATTTTTAGCACTGCACTGTTTGGATTTCTTGGCATATCCTTCATCTGGGGGAACTTTTCGGCTAGAAGGCCCATGGCTTTGCCAAATTCAGATTCATCTTCAATTACTGTTGCAAGCCCTTCCATCTGCACAGAGAGAGTTTCATTCCAGTTCATCGCGCTCCTAAAGACGCTGTATCCGACCTTTGGATTCTTCTTGATATTCTGGACTTTTCTGCTTGTCTTGTTTGTAGTGATATAGACTACTGCACCATCGCTTGCATAGACCACCGGATGGCACATTGGCTGCTCCCCGTCAACTGTTGATAATGTGGCAACCATCCCCTCTTTCAATAATTCTACTATCTGATTCTTCAATTCTTCCATCACATCGCCCGTAATAGCCCCGACCGGAATCGAACCGGTGCCGCAGGATCCAAAGTCCTGTATCCTTGACCGCTAGACGACGGGGCTTGTCTACCTATCTCGTTATTAGGATAATATAAAAATACTTCCGATAAAATGAGTGTGTCCTTGGGCCCGTAGTCGAAATGCGTTTTTTCTTTAAACAAATTCGCACGATTATGGTTAAGACGCCACTCTCACACAGTGGAGATTCGCGGTTCGATCCCGCGCGGGCCCATTTGCTTAATAAACGCTAATTCTTCACAATCAGATTAATGAATTGAGATTATTTTCCAATTCATCCTTAAGAATGCATAAAATCTCAAATCCGCAATCACCCCAAAATTCCAGGATTTCTTCAGTAACTGATTTAGGAATCAAATAACCGGAATAATTTGCATCATGGCGAATAGCCTTGAACCTGTCCAACTTCTGCAATTTTGCTGAATTCTTAATTTTTTCATTTTTAAGAATCTCCATGCTAGCCTCATGGTCCTTGGGTTTGTAGCCTAAGATAAACCAGCGCGCATCGCCCATTTGCCTGATGCTCTCATATGCCTCACGGAAAATTATCGTGCTAGTAGTATCAGACAATTCCATTTGGATTATGAATTCCATATTCTTCGCAGATGCTTCAACCAAGGATTTTGCCCTTGCAAAGTCAGGATTTGACAGTTTCTTTATTTTTCCCATCGATTCAAGGAATTTAATGTCAGTCATTTATTCACCTCCAAAAACCCGCCCAGCAAGATTCCATTTGCAATTGAAGTAAACAGATTACGGTCCACTTCCTTGCGATTAAATACATGCACAGTGATTTTCCGCTTCAGTTGCTCTTCTATCTCCTTGAATTCTGCATATTCAAAAGAGCCTGTTTCGACTCCTTCATTTACTTCCACTGCTATGTCAACATCAGAGTCCTGATCATCATCACCTTTCCTGAAACTTCCAAAAAGCACAATGCACTTTGGGTTGTTGAATTCCTTATCCAAAAATTCAGCCACATTGCTGCGAACAATTGATGCGTGATTATTGAGGATTTTTTCTCTCTTATAGACCCAGCTATCCCTATTTGCCCTGATTCTGTAGACAATACCAAGATCTGTAATAGTGACAAAGCCAACTTCCCTCATGGTCTTGATAATCTTGCTGACAGTGCTCTTTGAGAGACCAGTATTCTTTGCCACCTCAGACAAAGTGAAATCGATGCTTGGGAATTTGAAGAAGAGATTCATAACCAAAAGCGTGCTGGTGAAGGTAATGAACTCTTGTTCTTTTTTTCGAACGCTTGTTTTTTTCATTGAACAATTGTTCGATAAAATATTTTAAAAGGGTTTCGTGCAACCAAACCTCCAAGCCCACCAAATTAATAAAGTCTAATTCTGTTTGCTTAGCATGGCGCTAAAGCGGGAACTTGGACTGCT